>R05__coassemble_7_pt1 | contig 143569 bp, 125 predicted proteins | sample R05__metabat2_low_PE_006 | metagenome-assembled genome bin R05
CTAATGATAGACATAATTAAAAATGATAATAATATTACATATAACGAAAATATTTTCATATTACAGTATCCGGAAGGGGGACAGGATCTTATGAAGAAGCATGCGATCATGATCGATTTTGGCAGTACATTTACCAAGGTGGTTGTGGTAGATCTTATCAGGCAGGAGATTATCTTATCGGATAAATTTCCTTCGACGGTTCACACAGATGCCAGAGTAGGTCTCGCGCAGTGTTTTGATGCAGCCAGAGCCTGTCTGACGGAAGAGGAATTCGAAGATGCCATGAAATTATCCACCTCCAGTGCGGCCGGCGGATTACGTATGGCGGTGATTGGTCTGACTCGCAGTCTCAGTATCATGGCCGGCAGAGAGACCGTATTCGGTGCCGGTGCCAAGGTGATGGGAACCTTCTCCGGACTGCTGGATGAGGAGAAGATTCAGGAGCTGGAAGCGCTGGATCTGGAGATCATCCTCTTCTGCGGCGGATATGAGAATGGAAATGTGACCATGGTGCTTAAGAATGCCGAGCTCTTAGCATCCTCCAGGATTCATGTCCCTGTGGTCTATTCGGGAAATACAGCGATCGCAAAGGATGTTCGCCGTCTCATGATGTCCCATAAGAAGGAATGCTTTATCATCGATAATATTCTTCCCGGTGTCGGGCAGATTAATATAGAACCATCCCAGGAGATCATCCGCCATCTCTTCATGCAGCGTATCACCAACATGAAGGGCTTGAGTGGGGTTAAGGATGCGCTGGGAGACATCCTCATGCCTACACCGGCAGCGGTCCTTGCGGCAGGGGAACTTTTAAGTCAGGGCACGGAGACCGAGGAAGGTCTGGGAGACCTGATGATGGTAGATGTCGGTGGCGCGACCACAGATATCTACTCCTTTAATGTCAATCATGCCTATGAGGGTTCTATCCTGGTTGGTATCGCCGAGCCTTACGGCAAGCGTACCGTCGAGGGTGACATGGGTATGAGAGAGTCCTCCGTCTGTATCCAGAAGGAGGTCGGCTCAGACAAGCTTGCGGAGCTGGCAGATCTGTCGGTGGAAGCAGTGGAGTCCGGCATCCGGACCAGGATCACGACGACCAGCTATCTGGCAGACAGTCCGGAGGAGTTCCGTCTGGATCACAGCATCGCCGAGATGGCAGTCTATGTCTCCGCCAGGAGGCATGCCGGTAAGCTGGAGTATCGATACAGCGGAAACTGCGAGACCATCCAGCTGGGTAAGAACCTGACAGAGATCACCACCATCATCGGAACCGGTGGTCCGGTCGTCAACAGTCCGCATCCGGAGGAGATCCTCAGGCAGGCTCTGAAGACGGAGAAGGACAGTATGACCTTATTACCATTAAGCTTCGATACTTATATCGATAAAGAGTATGTATTTTTTGCAGCAGGTCTATTGAGAGAGTATGACCCGGATACTGCATTAAAGATAATGAAGAAAAGCATAACGAAGATCTGAGTGAGATCACAAGAGACTAGAAGGAGAGAGGTGTTGTAATGGATATCACAATGAAGAGGCGCTTTAATGAGAAAGATCTGCCGGATATGAAGACCATCTTAAGCGAAGCGGATTCCCTGGCTAAGAATATCACGATTGGAAATACTTTGTTCTTCAAAGAGCAAGGCGTTAAGTCCGAAGGTGAGTATAAGAAACGCATGGCTGAGCAGCATAAGGTCATGAAGCACAGCCACATCGGCTGGAATGACTGGTCCGAGACAGCAGAGGGCTTCCAGTATATTTACGAGTCCTTAAAGCGAGACGGCAGCTACATCGATCGTTTTGGTGTAGCCCTTGACTGGGTTATGGGTGTTCCGGAAGAGTACAGAAACAGATTTCAGGCCGGCGGTAGTCTGATCTTCAAGAATCAGGATGAATGGATGCAGTTAGGACAGGTTGTTCCGGTACAGCCGCATCTGGGTGACCACATGATCGGTTCCCTCAACTCTGTAGAGAATACCACCCTTGGATTAAAGGCCGGTGTTACCACCATCGGTAATATCTCCCATTACTATACTTACGAATATCCGGGTCTGGATATGGAAGAATATCGTACCATCGATACCTGTAAGGCCATCGCTATCATGGGTAAGTTCCGTGATCAGGGTACCATCATTCACTCCAATCTGGATGACGGCTTCGGAGCTCAGTTCCATGACCTGGCGAACATGGTAGGTTATGCCCGCCTGGAACGCTATATCGTAGAAGACCTCTTAGGCGGCGGTATGGCTCATTGCTTCGGTAACTTATTCTCCGACCCGATCCTGCGTATCATCTTTAACGCAGCCATGGGTAAGATCAATAAATATAACACCATGGGTTCCATGATCTATGGTAATACCATCGACTATGGCTTCGATGAGGCCAGAAACTTCGGTGCCATGGCATCCTTCTCCATGGCAGATGCGATGGGCCAGATGACCATGCCTAGTGGTCATGCCGTATGTCCGATCCCTGTCACAGAGGCAGTTCGTGTTCCTTCTGCAGATGAGATCATCCAGGCACATCATACTGTAGATATGATGATCGAGAAGGGTAAACATTACGGCCAGTTTATCGATTGGCAGAAGGTTGAGGCAGAGGCAGATATCCTGGTAACCTGCGGTAACATTTTCTTCGAACGTGTACTGAACGGTCTGGACAGCATGCATATCGATATCAATCATGCCGGCGAAGTATTATCCGCACTGAAAGCAATTGGTGTAGACCAGCTGGAGCAGAACTTCGGCGTAGGTCAGAAGAAGGAAAATGTCATGAGAGGCCGTGTTCCGGTTCGTCCGACCTCCATCGTACAGATCATCAACCTGCAGCAGGATGATGTGATGAAGAAGATCGATAATATCGATGAAAAACCATTGACCGGTATCAATGTTGTCGTTGGTGCAACAGATGTTCATGAGTTCGGTAAAGAGATCTGTAAGAACATCTTAAGCACAGCGGGAGCGAATGTCTATGACCTGGGATCCACCATCTCCATCGATTCCCTGGCTGACACTATCATCGAGACAGAGGCCAAGGTTGCCCTGGTTAGTACCTACAACGGTATCGCCCTCAGCTTCGCTAAGGATATGCTGAAGAAGTTCAAAGAGATGAATATCGATATTCCTGTGATCATGGGCGGTCGTCTGAATGAGGTTATGGAAGGCAGCGAGCTGGCTGTTGATGTATCCAAAGAGATCGGTGAGCTGGGAATCAATGTAGATAACAATGCCGAGCTTCTGGTAGATTATGTCGCTTCCGTCGGAAGATAATCCTTAGGATCTCACCCTGCTGTCAGCAACGAGGCAGCAGGATGAATAATATATGTATCGCTAAGTCACATAGTGATACAGAAAAGACCATGCATTTAATTTTTGTAAAAGGAGGAATTTAAATGACAGGTATCACTTATTTAATGCTTGCACTTTATATCATCGGTTTAGGTGGCGGCTCTGTTGCTCTGCTCCTCTACACCTTAAAGCATTAATCACACATGTAACCCGTTAACATTCTAAGTTCGTAAATGTCTTAATAGTTGAAAGAGAGGAAAATCGAATGAACGAAAAAAGTAGTGCTGGATTTGGTTCCAGAATAGGTTATGTACTTTCTACTTTAGGTATGGCCGTTGGTGTAGGTGCCATGTGGCGTTTCCCTATGAAATGTGCATTAAACGGTGGTGGATCCTTCGTTATCGCCTTCGTTATCGTTTGTATCGTCTGTGTTATCCCTGCAGGTTGGGCAGAAAGTGCTTTAGGTAGAAAGTATAAGATGTCAGCCGTAGGTGCATTTGGAAAGCTGGCTGGTAAGCCAGGTACAGCATTTGGTTATCTGATGGCTATTACCCCTCTTGGTCTGATGTTCTATTACCCGATCGTCATGGCTAACGTAATCTGCTATCTGGGTTATACCTTTGCAGGCGCACCATTTATGACGGATACCAATTTCTACGCAGATGTAGTAAATCCAAACCGTCTCGTAACTTATATCATCGTTGCATGTATTATCATTCTTACCTGCGTAATCAGCTTACGTGGTATCAAAGATGGTGTAGAGAAGATCTGTAAGATCCTTCTCCCGGTTATGTTTATTCTTATCATCATCGTTGATATTCGTGTATGTATGCTTCCTGGAATCGGTGAAGGTATCGCTAACTATGTTAATCCTGACCTTTCCCAGCTTGCAAATCCTAATCTGTGGATGGAAGCAGCCGGTATGGCTCTGTTCGCAGTAGGTCTCGGACCTGGTTACCTCTTAACATACGGTATGTACACAGATGATAATGCCGATATCGCAACAGACTTCTTAACTGTTAACGTAGTACAGTTATTCCTCTGTATCCTCTGCGGTTTCGCTATCATCCCTGCTATCACCTTATTCGGACAGGAAGTTGTAGCTGATAAGGGTCTTATCTTCTCCATCCTTCCATTCGTATTTGGTAAGTTCTCCGGTGGTACCATCTTATTCTTCTTATTCATGTTAGCATTATTCTTCGCAGGACTTTCCACAACACTGTCCATGGTTGAGATCCCTGCTACATGTCTGATGGACGGATTCGGTCTCACAAGAACAAAATCCATCATCATCGTTGGCGTAGTATCCCTGATCGGTGCTTTACCATGTGTATACAATGACGTATTCTTCGCATTCTTCGATAACCTGATCGGTAACGTATTCTACTGTGTAACTGCAGCAGTTGTAGCTATCTTCCTGGCTTGGTTCGTTGGTGCTAAGAAGATCCGTGAAGAGTGGTATAATCCTACATCCGTTATCAAATGGGGTGCATGGGTAGACTGGTTATACAAGATCGTTGCTTGTATCGCTTTAGCTTACTTCGCTATCACAGCTATTATGTCCTTATTCTAGGATTTATCTGTATAAGATATCATAAGAATATAGTTCAAGGGGCCTTTCCTGAGGGAGAGGCCTCTTTTTAAAACTGTCGGTCATCAGGCCGGCAGTTTTTTACCTTGCAAATGATGTGATATGTCCTTAGTCCTTATACATAATACAATTCAATAAATGTATTATTTATTTTCGAAAAAACGAAAATACCATTCTCGGTTTTTCCGATTTCATAAAATGAAATCTTTGCTATAGTATAACTATCAAGAAGAGCTCTTACAAAAAACAAGTTGTATGATTACTTATTAAGACTTAGATCCATCAGGAACGTAAGATATGGATCGGAATATATGGAGGTAAAGGATATGTCATACGTAGATAGAATTATTGCAGATACAGAAGCTAAGAACGCAAACCAGCCGGAATTTTTACAGACAGTACGCGAGGTATTAAACTCCCTTCGCCCGATCGTAGACAATGATCCGATCTATGAGAAGAACGGTATCTTAGAGAGAATCGTAGAGCCTGAGAAGGCAGTCATGTTCCGTGTTCCATGGGTAGACGATGCTGGTAAGGTTCAGGTGAACAGAGGTTACCGTGTACAGTTCTCCAGCGCGATCGGACCTTACAAGGGCGGCCTTCGTTTCCATCCAAGTGTAAATATCAGTATCATCAAATTCCTCGGCTTCGAGCAGATCTTCAAAAACTCCCTGACCGGTCTTCCAATCGGTGGTGGTAAAGGTGGTTCTGACTTCAATCCGAAGGGAAAATCCGATGCAGAGATCATGAGATTCTGCCAGTCCTTTATGACAGAGCTCTACAGATATATCGGACCGGATGTTGACTGTCCTGCAGGTGACATCGGTGTTGGCGCAAAAGAGATTGGTTATATGTATGGTCAGTACAAGAGAATCCGTGGTGCTTACGAAGCAGGTGCTTTATCCGGTAAAGGTCTTACCTACGGTGGTTCCCTGGGACGTGCTTCCGCTACAGGCTTCGGCGCTGTATACTTCACAGAAGAGTTCTTCAAGACCATCGGTAAAGAAATCAAAGGAACTACATTTGCAGTATCCGGTTTCGGTAATGTATCCTGGGGCGTATGCAAGAAGATCGACGAACTGGGCGGCAAGGTGATCACCTTATCCGGTCCTGACGGATATATCTATGATCCGGACGGCATAACAGGTGAGAAGGTAGATTACTTACTGGAGATGCGTGCATCCAACAGAGACTGTGTTAAGGATTATGCAGATAAATACCATGTAGAGTACCATGAAGGTGAGAAGCCATGGGGCAGAGTGAACGCAGATGTTTACATGCCATGTGCTACACAGAATGACGTTCGCAAGGAAGATGCTCTTCGTATCCTGGAAGAAGGCAGCAGCAAGATTCTCATCGAAGTAGCAAATATGCCTACGACACAGGAAGCGATGGATATCCTCATGGATAATGGCGTGATCTTACTTCCATCCAAGGCTGTCAATGCCGGTGGTGTTGCTTGTTCCGCACTGGAGATGTCTCAGAATGCTGAGAAATTATCCTGGACAGAGGAAGAGGTTGATGCAAAGCTTCACGTGATCATGAAGAATATCTTCTTAAATATCGAAGATGCAGCGAATAAATACGGTTGCCCGGGTAACTATGTAGCAGGTGCCAACCTGGCAGGCTTCCTCAAGGTTGCTACCGCTATGATCGATCAGGGTATCTGTTAATTCCCAATATAAAAACTTCTTTCGTTATCAAGGCATAACTATTTTTCTACTCCCTTTCATGAACAGACGGGCATCCTGGTGGTGCCTGTCTGTTTAAATATAGTAAGACTCGAGAGTGAGTCTTGCAATCGATAAAATCAAGGAATAAGGAGACGTAAGCTATGAGTTTATTTCATAATATATCAGAATTAGGTGGACAGGCAGAGACCCTGCATCCATACGGAGCCTATTCCTGGCTCAGCAAGGGTCCCGGCGATAAAAAGAAGATACAGGTAGCGGGTCTGGGTGATGTGGGCAGCAGTCTCCTGATCGGTCTTCGATTGATGGGAGCAGATGTCTTAAAATCCATCGGTATCTACGATCTGGACCTGAATCGTTGTCTCCGCTGGGAGATGGAATTGAATCAGATCCGTCAGGCATTTTCCGAGGAGGAAGGACCGGAGGTGTCGATTCTTCTGGAGGAAGAGCTCTTTGCCTGTGACATCTTCGTCTTCTGCATTGCCAGAAGTGTTCCGGCTGTAGGACAGGAAGACAAGGATGTGCGTCTGGTTCAGCTGGAGGCCAATGGCAGGATCGTTGCTTCCTATGCCAGAAAGGCTGCGGAGAGGGGATTCAAGGGGCTCTTTGTCGTGGTATCCGATCCGGTAGATCTGCTTTGCCGGGTTGCCTTGAATGCCACGCAGGATATGGAGCATCCTCTTCATCCTAACCAGATCCAGGGCTGCGGCCTGGGTGTCATGAATGCCAGAGCCATGTATTATGCCAGAAAATATATCGCCTTTGGCCAGTATCTGACGGAGGGCAGGGCATTTGGTCCTCACGGAGATAAGCTGGTCATCGCCAATAGTCTGAATCCGGGACATTACCGGGCGGAATTATCCGATGAACTGACGAGAATTACCCGCACTGCCAATCTGCAGATGAGACAGGTTGGTTATAAGCCTTATGTGGCTCCGGCTCTCTCCTCTGGGGCTCTGACCATCCTGCAGATCATAAGAGGAGAGTGGAATTACAGTGCCAATTATCTGAATGGGGTATATTTCGGAGCCAGAAACAGAACGACGTCGCAGGGCATCGAGTGGGAGCTGGCAGATCTGCCGGCGGAACTCTGGGAGAAACTGCAGGATGCCTATAATTGGTTGAAGGCCTATGAAGAATATAAAGATTATTGATCTGATTGAAAGAAATAGTAAGAGTGGCAGAAGAATCGATGGAATCCTGCAGAGGGTTTGCAGCAAGATGTCGGACCAGATTCACACGGACCGGATCCGGGGAGCGGAAGAGCTGCAGCAGCGTCTGGAGGATATGGATCAGTGCCGAGGCTCTGCTATCATCACGGTGATCAGTCTGGACCAATACGGATGGAATCCGGAGCTGGATCGCATGCTTCATCTCTGTCGACAGAATCCCCATGCTTATGACCAGTCGGTGGGAGCGGTTATCGTGGACGGGGAAGGAGAGACCTACACCAAGTCGGTGGCCCAGAGTATCATATTGGCCATGAATCAGTCGGGCTGTACCTTCCCGGGAGGTCCCATCGTGGAGGCGACCGGATCCCTCTATAATTTCTCCGTGTCCGCCATGAATGGATCCTGTTCCCTGCAGGAGGCCTACCAGGCAGCTGTGCAGAAGCTCCTGGGACGTATGGTAGAATTCGGTTGTCTGTCCGGTCTCTATGAGCTGCTGAAGAGCCATCAGGCGGAGCGAGGCAGAAAGATACTTTGTGTCCATGCCAGTAAGCATGTCACTTCCAATACCTTAGGTCTCTGGGAGCTGGTAAAGGAGAAGCTGGACCCTTCTATAGAGATTAAGGAGATCTCCCTGGAAAATGGCAGCATCCAGGACTGCAAGGGTTGTCCCTTTCAGGTCTGCAGTCATTTTGGCATGCAGAATAGCTGCTATTATGGCGGTGCCATCGTGGAGGAGGTCTATCCTGCTCTGGAGGAATGCGATACGCTGATCCTGCTCTGTCCCAACTATAACGACTCAGTCAGTGCCAATATCATGGCCTTTATCAATCGACTGACGGCCCTTTATCGTAAGCGTCAGTTCTATGATAAACAATTCTATGCCATCATCGTCTCCGGCTACAGTGGAGGAGATCTGGTGGCCAGACAGTTGATTTCTGCCCTGAATATTAATAAGACCTTTATCCTGCCGGCCCGGTTCAGTATGATCGAGACTGCACATTTTCCGGGAGATTATCGCAAGATTCCTGACCTGGAAGAAAAATTGGAGGACTTTTCTGCAAAGATTGGCCATTTCTTTGAATAAAGATATTGATATTCTTAATCATATGTTGTATGATGATATATATTAAATGATATGTATTACCACATATGAGAATAGAGGGATCTTTATGGATACAAAGCATTTGATCACATTTGTTACAATCGCAAAGCAACAGTCCTTCCTCAAGGCTTCCATGCAGCTTAACTATGCTCCATCCACGCTGACCAGTCATATCGCTCAGCTGGAGCAGGAGCTGGGAGTCAAGCTGGTGGAGACTTCCGGCCGTCGTACCCGTCTGACCTCGGACGGAACGGCCTTTCTGGAATATGCCAATAAGATACTGGATCTGGTCTCCGATGCCAGACAGTCTCTGAATAATAGTAAAAGCCTGCATGGCAAGATCGTCATCGGTATCACGGAGTCCATCGCCTTCTACAAGAGTGATCATCTCTTCTCGGATTTTCTTACGCGCTATCCGGATGTGAGACTGAGCATCAAGGTGCAGAATAGCGAATTCCTGCCGCCGCAGGTCAAGAATGGCAACATGGATGTGGCCTTCCTCTATTCTGCGGATAAGTCTTACCCGGCGGGTCTGAAGGAGATTCCTCTCTTCGAGGATGTGCTGCGTTTTACGGTATCGCCGACTCATCGTCTGATGAAGAAGGAGCATGTGACGGTCCGGGATCTGTCCCGGGAGATCTTCCTCTATCAGCATGAGGACAGCTTCTATTATCAGATCACCCAGGATCTCTTTAAAGCAAAGGGACTGGAGTTCAATAATGAGCTGCAGATCGACAGTAATAATCTGATCAAGAAATATGTCCGTGAAGGCAAGGGCGTTGCGGTCCTGCCGGTTTCTGCCACGGAGCAGGATGTCCAGGCCGGTAATCTGGCCTATCTGGACTTCGGCTGGGAGGATCTGATCCTCAAGGGTAAGCTGTTGCTGGCAGATGGTAAGCACAGATCGCAGGCCCTGGATGAATTTATCCGCTATGCCGAGGAGTACTATGCAGACAGTAAGAATCGATAAAATCACAGAAACTGATAAATCGCAGGGATCGATAAATTGATAAGGAGGAATTATTATGAATCTGACGGAAAGAGTAGAAGAAGGTATCCGCGCGCAGAGCTTTGCACGCTTTCTGGGACTGGAGGTTGTATCGGCAGAGCCTGGAACGGTCACCATATCCTGCCGTAAAACGGAGGACATGTTACAGCAGACCGGATCCATGCATGGTGGCGTGATCGCAGCAGTTGCGGAGGCTGCCAGTGGTTATGCTGCCCTTACCCTGCTTCCGGAGGGCGGCTCTGTGCTGGGAGTGGAGTATAAGCTGAATTTTCTCCGTCCGGTTACGGGAGATGTCATCCATGCTACTTCCAAGGTCGTGAAGATGGGCAGACGCCTGATCGTCATCGATGTGGAGGTCTTTGATCAGGCCTCGGGTAAGATGGTTGCCAAGATGCTGGCAACGACCACACCGGCCTGATGGGGGTGTGAGATATCCCAGGCTTTCGCTGGTGGAATTATCAAAAACAGCTTTTGCCTGTAGTTATTCTGAGATAGCTATCATGCCCTGTGGCATGATCAGGCAGCAAGGATATTTTTAAAAGATAATCAAAAAGATATATTGACAAACATATTATATGTGGTATAATGATATACAAATAAAGATATGTATGATGTGAATCGGAATAAAGTCCAAATACTTATATGAATAAAGTTTCTATGCCACTTTCGCTTTGTTCTTCCCCTAGTACTCCACCTTAGATCTTATCCGATTCATCATTATTAACTAACACAAAAGGAGCCGGTTCTGCAAGCCGGCTCCTTTTGTGGTGTGTCATTAAATTTATGCCGGATGACGGATTCATTGCATTCCCTTTATGCAAGCGGATCTTGCTCAATCGCCTCTGCCGGGCAGACCTGCACACAGAGTCCGCAGCCGGTACATTGTGTGGGATCGATCTTATATTTATCAAACTCGGTATGTTCGATGCAGGCAGCCGGACAGACGCCATAGCATGCGCCACAGGTAAAGCAGTGTTTCATAATGTGATAAATCTTATGATTGTCCATATTCTATTCCTCTTTTCTTCCCTATCGATTCTAAAACATCGTCAGATCTGGTGCGCCCCTGAGCCCCATAGAGTACGAGATGTTCGTTGGATGAATTCTGACTTCTCAGGATGCATTTTCTTTTATGTTATCATACAAATCATAATTTATCAAACAACAAATATATCTGTCTTTGACATACCACTATTATCTGGCTTATAATGGAAGAAATAAGTCGCGATGTGGCTTTACCCTTTGTATCGTCTTATGGAGGAGAGAATATTGTCTGTATCATCGGAATCTATCTTAAAAAAATCAATCAATTCGCTCTTTGACAGCTTTGCTCATACTATGAATGTCGTCTGGCAGACGACGGAGGAGGAGGACTTCCGCCAGATGGCCTCCTGCCAGTTCTTAAAGGCCAGGAATCTTGGGGTGTCCTGTATCTATATCCGTTTTTCCGACACCCCTGTCTTTCAGAGTCTGCCGGCCTATGTGACCGTCCGGCACATCCCCTTGACCCATCATTTTGAGACCTTTACCATGGCGGTATACTCTGCCATCCGCGAGTCCGGCAAGGGCTGCTTCTTTGTCTTCGACTCCCTGTCGGATCTGCAGACGGCCTGGGCCACGGATATGATGATGAAGAACTTCTTCCGTGTTATCACACCGGTCGTTCTGCAGATGGAGAGCCAGGCCTACTATCCGGTTCTCCGTTATAAACATTCGGAGGAGACCTATGAGGAGATCCGGGAGCAGACGGAGGTATTTCTGGATCTGTATTCGGATTTTAAGAATCTCTATATGCGTCCGCAGAAGATCCTGGATGAGGATTCGGAGGAGATCTGTATCCCCTATATCTATGATTTTCAGCAGCAGTCCTACCGCAAGACCCAGGGTGGCATCGAGCTGAGTCATTTCCTCAAGGCCACTACCATGGGTCTGCCGGATAATTATGATCCTCATAAGGACTTCTGGGATCATTTCTTCGATACCGCCCAGAAGCGTTTCGAGGATGGTAAGGATATCTCCCGTGACTGCGAGACCATGTGTCAGATTATGATGAGTCGTGACCCCAAGATCCGGGAGATGGTGAAGAAGCATTTTAAGCCGACAGATTATTTCTTCATCCGGGAGCATATGATCGGTACGGGTCTGATCGGAGGGAAGGCCTGCGGTATGCTGACGGCCCGCAAGATCGTGGAGAATCGTCAGCACCAGATCTATGAGAATTTTGAGGCCCATGATTCCTTCTTCATTGGCTCCGATGTCTTCTATTCCTATATCGTGGAAAATGATTTCTGGGATCTGCGTGTAAAGCAAAGAACAAAAGAAGGTTACTTCGATGCGGCGGAGGAGTGTGTCAAGAGGATCATGGAAGGTCACTTTTCCGAGCATATTGAGAAGCAATTTATCCGTCTATTGAATTATTATGGCCACTCACCGATCATCGTCCGTTCCAGCAGTCTGCTGGAGGATGGCTTCGGCAATGCCTTCGCGGGCAAATATGAATCTGTCTTCTGTATCAGTGCCGGCAGCATGGAGGAGCGTCTCGAGGAGTTCGAACAGGCCATCCGTATCGTCTATGCCTCCACCATGAGTAAGTCCGCACTGGACTATCGTCTGAGACGAGGGCTGGATAACCGGGATGAACAGATGTCCCTTCTGGTCATGCGTGTGTCCGGCTCCTTCTACGGAGATTACTATCTGCCTTGTGCGGCGGGAGTAGGTTATTCCTACAGTACCTATCGTTTCCTGGAGACTCTGGATCCGGAGGCAGGCATGCTGCGCCTGGTCATGGGTCTGGGCACCTCTGCCGTAGACCGGACGGAGGGTTCCTATCCACGATTGGTCAGCATGGATAAGCCGGCGGCCACCGCATTTAAATCCATCGGAGAACATCATCGATACTCCCAGCAGGGGGTGGATGTCATCAATCGCCGGAGCCGACAGATGGAGCAGCTGCCATTTTCCCGCTTGCTGCCTTACCTGCCTCAGCATGTCAGGAAGCAGGTCCTGCAGCATGACTTTGATGCGGAGCGGCGTTTCCGTGACCGGGGAGAGCGCAGGGATATCTTCTTTGTCAGCTGCCAAGGTCTGGTGAAGAATCAGGCCCTGATGACGGATCTGAAGGATCTGATGCATACCATACAGGAGGAGTATCAGCAGCCGGTCGATATCGAATATGCCATCAATGTGACCAGGCAGGGAGACTATTTTATTAATCTGCTGCAATGCCGTCCTCTGCAGGTATTCAAGGATACGAAGAAGGTAACTATCCCCAGGAATCTGGATCCGGCTGCCGTCTTTGTGGATTGCAGTCATACCTCCATGGGCCTGTCCCAGAGGATCGATCTGGATGCCATCGTCTATGTGGATCCGATCGCTTATTATAATATGCCTTATAATGATAAGAGTAAGGTGGCCAATCTGATCGGTAAGATTAACTGGACCTATCGCGGCCAGGGCAGGAAGATGCTGCTCATGGTGCCAGGCAGGATCGGTACCTCCTCGCCGGAGCTGGGTGTTCCGACGGCTTTTGCGGATATCAGCGAGTTCCGTGCCATTTTCGAGATCTCCGAGTCCAAGGTGGGCTATAATCCGGAGCTCTCCTTCGGCAGTCATATCTTTCAGGATCTGGTGGAGAATGAGATTCTCTACATGGCAGTCATGGAGGATGAGACCAGAGCCTGCTTTGCACCGGAGAAGATCACGGCCATGGAGAATCGGATCCTGGACATCGATCCGAATGCCGCAGAGCTGTCAGATATCGTCGCCTACTATGATGTCAGAGCTGCAGGCTGCAGACTCTATCATGATCTGCTGAATGAGAGACTGGTATGTACGATTGGTGAGGAAGAATAAGAGGAAGAGTTATGACGAGTGAGAAAGATTACGGAAGAGCATGCGCTCTCCCTGACCATAGAGAAATCGATTCCATGCCGGTGGAATTTATGAATGTAGCGCAGATGCAGGAGTATTTAGGACATCTGATCGAGGAAAATGACCGCTGCATCCGGGAGATTCTGACCAGAGAGAATGGCATGATCCGTCTCCTGGAGGATCTGGTATATGAGAGTGACTGGCGCAAGATTCGTGCCTGGCTGATCGTATTGAATCAATACATTGATCTGATGACGGGAAATGATAAGCAGATCTTACTGGATCAGTATTATACCATGCTGATTCATCCCAACGGAACCGTCCGCAGGCTGGTTGCTGCCAATATCGGCATCCTCCTGTCTCGTTGGGAAGAGACGGATCCGGAGATCTGGGACCGCTTTCTCCGACGTATGCTCTTCGTGGACAACAGTCTGTCCGATCAGGAGAAGGGCTGGATCGGTTATGCCATCAAGGGGGTCCTGGAGCAGTATCTGAAGGAAGCCTGCCCGGAGGATCAGAAGATGATCCTCAATACCTTTGTCGCCTATTTTAAATCCACGCGCTGGGAGAGTCAGACCTGTCTGAGTCTGATCAAGGCCATCAAGGATATCCCTTATGATCAGTGGTCCAATCTGCAGAGACATTATATCTGTGGTTTTATCCGTCAGTATATGTCCAGGGAGGAGTTGGAGATCCGTATCGCCTCTCTGCGTCTGATCCACGGCTGGATCCGTCAGGGTCTGGAGTTTCAGGACGATATGATCCAGTTTCTGGAGGGTCTGACTCTGCAGGAGGATTCTCCGGAAAATGAACGTTATCTGCTCTTGTCTATCTGGCAGCAGATCGGCTATGCCTCCGGAGAGGAGATGAATCAGAGCAGCAGGGATTCCTCCCTTCTGATCCAGAAGAATCTCAGCTTTAATACCTACGGATCGGATAAGGTCATCAACCTGTCCATCCTCAAGGGACTCTCACAGACCGAGAGCGAGGACAGCTTTAGTCTGTCCATCTATGCCACCCACCTCCTGAATGTGCTGCGACTGAATAATGATGCGGAGATCTTCCTGCCTGCCGGCGAAGATCTGGTGGAGGTGATGCCGAGACTGGAGTCTCATCAGAAGGTGGAGATCGTGCAGGAGATCCTCAAGGATGTGGAGATGGGTATCGATTCCATCAATTATGTGCCATCCTTCCTGGGACGTACCTTCTACCTTCTGGATATGCAGAGTCAGAAGGATATCCTGCTTCGCTTTGAACAGCTTTTTCATTCCGGTAAGATCGACATCATGCGGGCGACGCTGGAGGTTGCGGAGCAGATTCTCAAGCATCTGCCGGATTACCTGTTGTCCCACCCGGACGATGAGAAGGGGATCGGAGAGGAATTCCGCTTCTTTACGGGTCTCTTCTGCAGAGCCATGGCCGACTACCGCCCGGATCTGTCCACGGAAGCCATGCGACAGATGGGATCGGTCTTCGATCATTGTCACCCTCTGCCGGACAGCTACCGGGGGGAGATGATCTGTCTGCTGCGTAAGACCATCGCCTATCTGAGCAGAAGCTATCTCTATCAGAAGCTGCCTTATGAGAAGGAGAGGACGCTGATCTCTACCATGAGGCAGGCGGCAGATCTGCTGGCTGGCTATCAGGATGCGGAAGATAGGGCTCCCGGCAAGATCGCCTTCTTCTCCGGGACCTTTGATCCATTTTCCAGGTCCGACCGTGCCATCGTAAAGGAAATCGTGGAGATGGGCTATCTCGTCTATGTCTATGCCCATCAGTTCTCCTGGTATAAGAATACACAGCCTGTGGGGATCCGTTGTCAGATGATCGATATGTCCATCGCCGATATCCAGGATGCCTATCTCTTCCCACAGAGATACAGCATTAATTTTAATAATCCCGAGGAATTAGCCCAGCTGAGAGAAATCTTTGCTGGCAGAGAGCTGTCTCTGGTCATGGGCAGCAGAGGCATCGAAAATAATGAAGCCTACTGGAGGGAAGCGGGAGAAGATACCATCCATGCCTTTCCGCATATTCTCTACAGACAGGGAGGCTCCTCCGAGCAGCTGGATCGTTATACGCTCCGCCAGATCATCAAGGGAGACATCATCTATCTGCGTATGCCGTCCTACTACCAGAAGATGGATTCCGACACAGTCAGAAAGAGAGTTATCTCCGGTAAGGAGATCGACCGTTATGTCAGTGAACAGGTCTGCCAGATGATCGTGGACTGGAAGCTCTATAAGGACCGTCCGGCCTATAAGGATGAGGTCATGACCAGGCCGATCGCCATGTCCCATACCATAAGCCGGCCGGGAGAAAATGTTCTGACCCTCTACGATGCTTCCAATCCTGACCACAGGACGGAATGTGCCAGAATCACCTATCGGGAGGTAAGAAGCACCGCCCTCTATAAGGAGTGCCAGGATCAGGGTATCGTACAGGCTCTGAGAAAGAGGGTCTTCGGTAATATTATCAGTATCGCAGCCATCGACGGAACCTACCTGACTGATGGACAGGAGACCCTGGAGGATTACCGGCAGATTGCCCTGAATGAGATGCTGGCCTATGTGCAGAAGAAGGGCCTGGGCTATGCAATCTGTCTGCAGGGAGCCGCCTACAAAGAAATGCTGACTCTGCAGGGCTTCGTCCCACTGGAGGGCTATGAGGACTGCTATATCCTGGATATGACCAGTCCGATCGCCTTATTCTCCGAGGTGAATCTGCGTCTGAAGGCTCCATTTTCCCGTAATCTGCGTCTGCAGAAGCAGATTGCCCTGGGCCGCAAGGAATTGCTCCGGGCCTTAACCCGCTTATATCCCGGCAATCTGGTCCTCAACTTCGAGATGGATATCCTGAATTATCGCATGATCCAGCTGATCGAGGAGATCTCCCACCAGTTCAAGGACAGAGAGTCTCTGACGGAGAATGATGAGAAGCATCAGATCCGTAAGGAATGTATCTGTGTTCCTTTCGGTAAGACCCTGAACCGGGTACAGATTCCGCATATGATCACCAAGTCCCTGAACACGGAGAAGCTCTATAAGTCCGATCTGTCTTCCTTCGATATCCGGGAGTTTGCGGATTATCCTTCGCTGCAGTCTCAGCTTAGGACCATCCGGTCCTTCTCCAAACCCATCATTCTGATCGATGACCTCTACCATAAGGGGAATCGCATGAATAAGATTCAGGAGATCCTGGAGGAGGAGCAGATGGAGATCGATAATATCGCGGTGGGTGTTGTGACCGGAAGGGGTCACGACCTGGCCCAGATCAATCATCAGAAGGTGAATGCGGTCTATACCATACCGAATCTGCGCTGCTGGTTCTCAGAATCCGATCTCTGTCCATTTATCGGGGGAGATGGTATCGAGACCAGTCTGCCTCAGGAGGAGCACCGGACGATCCTGCCATCCATTAATACCTTATTACCTTATCAGATGCCTTCCTTCCTGGATGATTCTTCCGTCAAGGCGGTCTATGATCTGTCGGCATTCTGCCTGGAGCATACCGCAAGGCTCTATCAGATCCTGGAGGAGGAATATCAGAAGATCTACCATCGGACGCTCACTCTGTCCCGGATCAGTGATGTGGTTACGGTTCCCCGCTGTCCGAAGGTTCTGCTGAATCAGGGAGACCAGGATCGCAGGGTGACGGAGCTGCTGGATATGGAGATGGATCGCTTAAGAAGGATGAGACCGATCATAGATGTCATGAAGAGAGGTTGAGTATCATGGATTATTTATCACATAATATCGGGATGAATTTATCCCGGATCCGTAAGTCCAAAGGGATGAGTCTGGATCTGGTGGCAGAGCAGACCGGGGTCAGTAAAAGCATGCTGGCCCAGATTGAGAAGGGCACGGCCAATCCCTCCATCGGCGTACTGGGTAAGATCACCAGTGGCCTGCGCCTGAGCTTCGATGATCTGCTGTCCACACCGCCGCAGGATGCTTACCTGGTAGAGATCGACAGGCTGACTCCGACCAAAGAGGTCCCAGGGAGGTACCGGGTCTGGACCTGCTTTCCCATCGCAGATAATAACCGGATCGAGATCTACCGGATCGAGATCGAGCCGGGCCAGGAGTATGTCAGCGGTGCCCATGGAGAGAGAACCAGAGAATATGTCTCGGTCATGCAGGGGGTTCTCACGATCCGCACAGAGTCCTGGGAGCATACCATACAGTCGAGGGAGATCCTGCGCTTTGAATCGGACCGGGATCACATTTATGCTAATCCGGGTCAGGAAGGTCTCATTGCCATGATCACCTTTATGGCATGGTGAGAGCATCGGCATAGAACAATATGTACAATATAATGAACAAATCAAAATAAAATTAAGACAGGAAGACTTGCAATGCCTGTCTTTCTGTTTATTCATTTTAAATAAATAACATGCAAAAAATATTTAAAGAAGTATAAAAGACCGCTTAGAACCTTAATAAAATTAATTCATTAGAGAATTTCAGAAGAAAAAATGAAAGATAAACTTATTAAAAATTCATTTTATTAAAAAAACAAAATAAAACTTGACATTTGATCTGTCGGATGATAAATTTCTAAGCGTACAATATAATATACATATATGACAAGGGCGTCATGGATATCGGAAGAATTCTTCCACCGATATCCCTGGCGCCTTCCTTACATTTTAAGATATTTCAGGAGGATATGACATGAAATTAGCACAGACAGGTTTGACAGCCGAGCAGATTAAGGAAAAAGTAAACAAATACATGATCGAGACCTATGAGCGTATGGATTTCATCGCAGAGGCAGCAGACGGCATGTATATCTATGATGAGAATGGCACACCATATCTGGACTTCTATGCAGGTATCGCTGTTAACTCTGCAGGTAACTGTAATGAGAAGGTTGTGGCTGCAGTCAAGGATCAGGTAGGCGATATCATGCATACCTTCAACTATCCTTATACTATCCCTCAGGCACTTCTTGCTGAGAAGGTTTGTGAGACCATCGGTATGGATAAGATCTTCTTCCAGAACTCCGGTGCAGAGGCGAATGAAGCCATGATCAAGATGGCTCGTAAATATGGTATCGAGAAATACGGTCCGAACAAATACCACATCGTCACAGCCAAGATGGGCTTCCACGGAAGAACCTTCGGTGCGATGTCCGCAACCGGTCAGCCTGGTAACGGATGCCAGATCGGTTTCGGTCCGATGACCTATGGTTTCTCCTATGCACCATATAATGATCTGGAAGCATTTAAGAATGCATGTACCGAAAATACCATCGCGATCATGATCGAGCCGGTTCAGGGCGAAGGTGGTGTAAATCCTGCAACACAGGAATTTATGACAGGTCTTCGTGAATTCTGTGATGAGAAGGGCATCCTCCTTCTTCTGGATGAGGTACAGACCGGCTGGTGCAGAACCGGTGCAGTGATGTCCTTTATGAATTATGGTGTAAAACCGGATATCGTATCCATGGCTAAGGCCCTCGGTGGTGGTATGCCAATCGGTGCTATCTGTGCGACAGAAGAGGTAGCCAAGGCATTTGGTCCTGGTTCCCACGGTTCTACCTTCGGTGGTCATCCGGTAAGCTGTGCTGCTGCTCTGGCAGAGGTTGGTGAATTACTGGATCGTGACCTTGCAGGAAATGCAAAGAAGATGGGTGATTATTTTGCAGCAGCTCTGGAGAAGATGCCTCATGTCAAGGAAGTAAGACATCAGGGTCTCCTGGTTGGTGTGGAATTCGATGATACTATCGACGGTGTGGAAGTAAAACATGGTTGTATCGACCGTCATCTCCTGATCACAGCCATCGGTGCCCATACCATCCGTATGGTACCACCACTGATCCTGACAGAAGAGCACTGTGATAAGGCTGTAGCGATCATCACTGAGACAGTAAATGCTTTATCCAAATAAATAAAAGATAGATAGAAGAGTCAAAGGGGACCGTAGATCAGAAAAAGCTGCTATGGTCCCCTTGTATTTATGAAACGCGTTTCGTACATGGAAAGCGGCCTAAGACCGCAGAGAAGAGAAAGGGAGAATATATGGATCATCTGGTTATAACGATAGGATGTGAATATGGTGCCAAGGGAAATGCAATCGGTAAAAAGGTTGCGGAGAGACTGGGCATGAAGTTTTATGATCGTGATCTGGTGGATGACGTCATCAAAGAGGTTGGCGTGCCGACAGAGATCATGGAGAAGGTAGAAGCCGGTGTCACCATCGCCGGTAAGGGAGCAGAAGGCCAGGAGAAACGTGGTTCCTTCTCCAAATACTCGGACTTAACCGAGAGAGCAGTTTATGTGCAGAAGCAGATCATCAAGAAGCTGGCCCAGAAGGAATCCTGTGTGATCATCGGCCGTTCTGCTGATTATTTCCTCAAGGATCAGGATCATGTCCTCCGCGTCTTCATCTATGCTCCGGACGAGGTCAGAATCGAAAATGTCATGAAAGGTCATGATCTGAGTAAGGAAGATGCCAAACTCCTGATCAGTGAGAAGGATAAGCGTTATCATCAGAGACATAAGGCGCTCACCGGTTCTAATCGTGGAGACAGACATAACAGGGATTTCCTGATCGACAGCTCCATGCTGGGTATTGATGGTACGGCGGATCTCATCGTGCAGTTAAGCAAGAGATTTCAGGAAGAGAAAACAGCATAATCTATCGATTATGTCATAGATATTTTACAGGACAGAGATGTCGCAGATAGAAAATAAAAAGTGAGAGGAGAGTATCTATGAATCAGAAACAGTCAGATTTTAATAAAGTATTTAGTGCCTGGGATATCCTGGTCATCGCCTTTGGTGCCATGATCGGATGGGGCTGGGTTGTATCCTCCGGTGGCTGGATCCAGGAAGGTGGCGTTCTTGGTGCCGCACTTGGTTTTGTCATCGGTGGTATCATGATCTTCTTTATCGGCTTAACCTATGCCGAATTAACCGCTGCCATGCCACAGTGTGGTGGAGAACATGTCTTCAGTCACAGGGCTATGGGTGCCACAGGTTCCTTTATCTGTACCTGGGCCATCGTATTAGGCTATGTCAGTGTAGCATGCTTTGAAGCCTGTGCATTTCCTACGATCATCACTTATTTATGGCCGGGCTTCCTCAAAGGATATATGTATACCGTAGCTGGTTTTGATATCTATGCATCCTGGGTTGCAGTAGCCATCATCGTTGCGATCATCATCACAGGCATCAATATCATCGGTGCCAAGACGGCAGCTATCCTGCAGACCGTTCTTACCGTGATCATCGGTGGTGCAGGTATCCTTCTGATTGTGGCTTCCGTGATCAATGGTAGTGTGAGTAACTTAGACGGACAGATGTTTATGGGTGAGAGCACCGGTTCCATCTTTAAGGCAATCCTGGGTGTTGCTGCCGTGACTCCGTTCTATTTTATCGGTTTTGATGTAATCCCACAGGCAGCGGAGGAGATTAATGTTCCTCTGAAGAAGATTGGTAAGATGCTGATCTTATCCGTTGTCCTTGCAGTAGTATTTTATGCTTTCGTTATCATTGCAGTAGGTATGGCTATGAATGCCGACATGATCGCAGCATCTCAGGAAGGCAGCGGTCTGGTAACAGCCGATGCCATGGCAGCCGCTTTCGGTACCCCGGTTATGGCCAAGGTTATCATCGTCGGTGGTATGTGTGGTATCATCACCTCCTGGAACTCCTTCATGATCGGTGGATCCCGTGCTATGTACTCCATGGCCGAGTCCTACATGATCCCGAAATTCTTCGCTAAGCTTCATCCGACGGCAAAAACACCGATCACCTCCATCTGTCTGATTGGTTTACTGACCATCCTCGCTCCTTTTGCCGGTCGTAAGATGCTGGTATGGATCAGCGATGCCGGTAACTTCGGCTGCTGCCTGGCTTACTGTATGGTATCCCTGTCCTTCCTGATCCTTCGTAAGAAGGAGCCGGATATGGAGAGACCTTATAAGGTAGGTCCTTACAAATTTGTCGGTGTCATGGCAGTTCTGATGTCAGGCTTCATGGTTGTTATGTACTGTATCCCAGGTTCTGCAGCAGGTCTTGTGGCTCAGGAGTGGGCTATGGTAGGTGGCTGGAGCTTACTGGGTGTGATCTTCTATGTCATCTGTAAGATTCAGTATAAAGAGAAATTCGGTCTCCTGGTAGAGATTATCTCCGACGAAGATGCAGCCAGTCTCATGCCTGAGGCAAATGATGAGGAACTGGATAAAGTCATCGACGCAGCCATCGAGAGAGTTCTCGTCAGAATGGCAGCATAAATAGAAAGAAGGATAACATCATGAAACAGTTTTCATTTTCCATCCCGCAGAATATCATCGTAGGAAGAGGCTCCATGGCTCAGCTTCCTGACATTGCAAAAAAATTAGATGGCAGCCATGCCCTGATCATCTCCGACCCTGGTCTTAAGGGTCTGGGCTTAGTCGATAAAACAGCGGCATATCTGACTCAGGCAGGTCTTACGGTCGATACCTTTACGGAGGTAGAGGCCAATCCATCCGTTACTACCGTAGAGAAAGCAACCGCTAAGTTCAAAGAATGCGGTGCCAACTTCATCGTGGCTCTGGGTGGCGGTTCTCCTATGGATGTATCCAAGGCCGTTGGTGTGGTTGCAAAGTATGGTGGCTGCATCACAGAGTATGAAGGAGCCCATAAGGTACCGGGACGTATCATCCCACTGATCGCATTACCGACGACGGCCGGAACCGGCTCGGAGGTAACAGCATTTTCTGTAATCACCGACCATAGTCGTGATTATAAATTAACAGTATTCAGTTATGAATTACTGCCAACATATGCCATCCTGGATGCGGATCTGATCATGACAGCACCGGCATCCGTGGCAGCTGCATGCGGTATTGATGCCTTTATCCATGCAGAAGAAGCGTACATTTCCACAGATGCATCTCCATTTTCCGATGCCATGGCTGAGAAGGCTATGGAGCTCATCGGCAAACACATAAGACGTTTTGTAGCAAACCGTAAGGACGCAGAAGCTGCTGAGTCCATGATGGTTGGTTCCTTATTTGCAGGGATTGCATTTTCCTATGCCCGCCTCGGAAATGTACATGCCATGAGCCATCCTGTGAGTGCATATTTCAATGTGCCTCACGGAGTGGCCAATGCAGTTCTGCTGCCGATCATCGCAGAGTACAATGCGCTGGCAGATCAGGGCAGATATCTGAAGATCTATAATTATATCAGCCATACACCTGCCTATGCAGAAGAATTCGAACCGATGATGCTGGTAGATGCCATCAAGGAATTAAGTGCAGAGATCGGTATCCCGAAAAATCTGACCATCGCCATTAACAATGCCAGCCGCAAGGGCGAGATCAGCCAGGAAGAGATCATCAGTAAGATCGAACCGATGGCAGTGGATGCCATGAAGAGCGGCAATATCGCAGTCAATCCACGTGCATCCAGACAGTGTGACATCGAGATGCTTTATCATAAGGCTTTATAGGAAGTTTTTTACGAAAAGAGGTAGAGTATGTTAAGAGAAGCATTACCCAAGATTATAACAGAAACCGTGCCGGGACCGAAATCCCAGGCCTTGATCGACCGAAGAGCCGCTGCGACAGCAACTGCTGTGGGCTGTTCCTATCCGGTAGCCATCGCCCGGGGCGAAGGTGCCATGATCGAAGACTTAGATGGTAACTATTTCCTGGACTGGGTTGGTGGAGTCGGTGTCCTGAATGTTGGTTACAGCCAGCCGGAGATCGTAAAAGCCGTTCAGGAGCAGGCAGAGAAATATCTCCATTGCATGTTCAATATCGGAACCCATGCCGGTTATGTGGAGTTAGCTGAAAAGTTAAATCAGATCGTGCCGGTTCGTGGGGAGAAGAAACGTACCTTCTTCGCCAACAGTGGCGCAGAGGCCGATGAGAATGCGGTCAAGATCGCCCGCGGCTATACCAAACGCCCTAATATTATCGTATTCTCCGGTGCCTTCCATGGCCGTACAGAATTAACCATGACCATGACCTCCAAGAAGGCCTATGCCAAAGACATGGGACCACTTTCTCACGGTGTCTTCCGTGCCAGATTCCCATACCTTTACCGTAAACCGGCAGGTATGCCGGACGAGGCTGCTATCGCATATTATATCGATTCTATCTATAATGTCTTCGAGGAATGTGCTTCTGCGGATACGATCGCAGCCATCGTTGTAGAGCCATTACAGGGTGAGGGTGGATTTATCCCGGCACCGATCGAGTGGGTCAAAGCCGTTCGTAAGATCTGTGATGACCATGGTATCCTTCTGGTAGCGGACGAAGTACAGTCCGGTTTCTGCCGTACCGGTCGCATGTTTGCCTCCGAATACTGGAAGGAAGCCGGATGTGAGCCGGATATCCTGGCCACAGCCAAGTCCATCGCAGCCGGTATGCCTCTGTCTGCAGTCATTACTCGTGAAGAGATCATGAATGCAGTTCCTGGCGGTACCATTGGCGGAACCTTCTGTGGTAATGCCGTCTCCTGTGCAGCAGCCCTGAAGACCATCGAGATCATGGAGAGAGAAAACCTGGCAGATCGCGCTCTGGAGATTGGTGCCAAAGTGACGGCTCGTTATGAGTTCATGAAGAATAAATATGATGTCATTGGTGATGTTCGTGGCCTCGGTGCCATGATCGGTCTGGAATTTGTGACCGATCAGGAGAGCAAGAAGCCGAATCCGGCCCTGGTTAAGTCCATCGTGGCAGAGTGTGCCCAGCATGGTCTGATCGTGGAATCTGCCGGCATCTACGGAAATGTCATCCGTTTCCTCTGCCCATTGGTAGTAACCAATGCCCAGCTTGATGCAGGTCTTGACATCATGGAAGCTGCGATCGCAAAGCTTAGTAAATAAGTCCTTTCAGTAAACCTTATTATATCTCCCCGTATAGGGCAAATCGCGGATCTTCTGATGTGCATGCATGTCGGACGGGTTCGCGATTTGGCTATATAGCATGACAGTTTTAGAGGGAAAAATGTATAAAATTATAGAGACGAAAGATTATGAACCTTTATCCGTATTATTTCATGACAATGGTCTGGAAGTAAAGATCTGTAAGGAGATACCGGATACTGCCTTAAAATTATGGAAATGTGAAGATGAAAATGGTGATCTGATCGCTGCTTGTCAATTAGGAAAACGCCGGGGATATTTTGTACTGGAGAGCCTGGCAGTGGATCCTGCTTATCGAGGCGATGGCCTTGGCGGAAAGCTGCTGCGCCTGGCGGAGAAGGAAGCTTTCTTAAGGGGCGCAAAAGAGATATGGCTTGTGGCGAAGGTGCCGGAATATTATAAGAGATTCGCCTGGAAGACGGTGCCTTCAGCAGAAGCACCTGATATTAGCAAATGTCAGCACTGTGCGCAATTTGAAGAGACTTGCCATCCGGCAATCATGAAGAAATATTTATATTCCTGTATTCATTGTGGCGTAGGTAATTGCGATCATATGGATAAAAAGTATCCGGATTTCTGTCTGACAAAACATATGGATCCGTTTCTTAAAGAAGAAGCGATTGCACTCTATGATAACGAGGAGAACCGTGATATCATGGTCGCTGCTGCGCAGATCGAATACGAATATTACTGTAAGATGACCCGCGTGGAAGAAACCGTGGAATTCTGCAGACGAATGCATTATAATAAGATTGGGATCGCTACTTGTGTCGGACTCCTTCATGAGGCCAACATATTTGCCAGGATATTAAGAAATCATGGCCTGGAGGTTACGGGCATTGCCTGTAAGGCGGGAACGGTCGCAAAGCATGAAGTGGGGATTCCTGTGGAATGTGAAGCAATCGGAGAAAATATGTGTAATCCAATCCTGCAGGCAAAGAAACTGAATGCGGAGCATACGGATTTCAATGTGGTGATCGGTCTATGCGTCGGACATGATAGTTTATTTTATAAGTACTCGCAGGCACCTGTCACAACCCTGCTTACCAAGGATCGGGTTCTGGGACATAATCCCGTGGCTGCCTTATATTTATCCAAGAGCTACTATAATAAGATCATGGAGTCAGATTGAGATTTTTCTCACAGGAAGGTTCAGAGGTGACAAAGGATGTTTCGAAAAATGAGGAGATTTAAACAGCAGGTGGCGGTAGAGGAATGCATAAGTATTCTGCAGGTAGAGAAGCGGGGAGTGCTCTCTATGATCGTGGAGGATGGCTACCCTTACGGTATCCCCATGGACTTCTATTATGATAAAGAAGAAGATGTCATCTATTTCCACGGTGCCGGACAGGGCCAGAAGATCGATGCCATCCAGGCCTGTGATAAGGTATGCTTCACCACCTGGAATACCGGTTTTCAGACCGAAGGCGACTGGGCCTGGAATGTGACCAGCGTGGTCTGCTTCGGTCGGATAGAATTGGTGAAGGATCAGGACAAAGCAATTGAGAAAGCCAGAATATTCGGCAATAAATATTATCCCAGCGCAGAAGAAGTGGAAGTGGAGATCGACAAGGATATGCATCGCTGCCAGATGCTGGCTCTTCATATCGAGCATATGACGGGTAAATTAGTAAACGAAAAGTAAGGAACAGGATATAGGAAAAATATCATGATGCGTATATCATCGAAAGAAGAAGGAGGTATGATTTATGCAGGAATTAATGATCAAACCAACCATTCACCGTATCGCAACGGCCAGAGAATTTGCGGAAGAATTCAAGATCGGTGCCGGTGATCTTGTTATTACCAATGAGTATATTTACAAGCCTTTTTTCGGAGAATTAAATCTGGCTTGTGATGTTATATTCCAGGAGAAATACGGTGCCGGTGAGCCATCCGACGATATGGCAGAAGCCATCTATGCAGACATCCAGTCTGAGCCAAAGCGTATCATTGCCATCGGTGGCGGAACGGTCATCGATATCTCCAAATTATTTGCTTTGAAGGAGGTATCCCCGATCTTGGATCTCTATGACGGCAAGATCACCCCGGTCAAGAATAAAGAATTAGTTCTGGTTCCTACCACCTGCGGAACCGGTAGCGAAGTGACCAATATTGCCATCCTTGCCCTCAACAGTCGCGGAACCAAGAAGGGTCTGGCCAGTGACCAGATGTATGCAGACTCTGCAGTGCTGGTACCGGAATTGCTGAAGTCCCTGCCTTTCGCCGTATTTGCTACCTCTTCCATCGATGCTCTGGTTCATGCGGTAGAGTCCAGTCTCTCACCAAAGGGAAATGAGACCACTCGCATGTTTGGTTATAAGGCCATCGATATGATTCTTCATGGCTATAAGGAGATCGAGGCTCACGGACCGGAAGCCAGGATCCCGCTGCTGGAACAGTTCCTTGTGGCATCCAACTATGCAGGTATTGCCTTTGGTAATGCAGGCTGTGCAGCAGTCCATGCTTTGAGCTATCCTCTGGGTGCTGCTTATCATGTGGCTCACGGTGAGTCCAACTATGCCATGTTCACCGGCGTGATGAATAACTATATGGAGATTAAGCAGGATGGAGAGATCGCCAAGCTGAATCAGTTCATCGCTGATATCCTGGAGTGCCAGGTGGCAGATGTCTATGAGGAGCTCGAGAAGCTTCTCAATCTCCTGATCCAGAAGAAGCCTCTCCATGAGTATGGTATGAAGGAGGAGGAGATCGTGGCCTTCACTGACTCTGTGATTGAGAATCAGCAGAGACTTCTCAAGAATAACTTCGTCTTCCTGGACCGTGACCGCATCCTGAAGATCTACAGGGAGCTTTATTGAGTTCGTTCTGTCATGTCTTGTGTGACAGAACATACGATAACATGAGTCTTGCCATGTATGACAGGAAGATACGATGAAGCGAGGTCTGAGCTGTAAGATCTGCGATATATTAATAGGAAAGAAAAGTCGCATGGCAGGTTTTGTATCTACCTATCCATGCGACTTTTTCTTATGTGATCTCCGGTCTCTTCATCGATTCTGTTTTCATGGATTCTGTTTTCAGCGATTTTGTTTTCATCAATTCTCTTTTACTCAATTCTGTTTCTATCCGTCATATTTCCGGATATAGATCAGCTGGGCTGTGTAATCGGCAAAAGAGTGTTTCATCCAAATCCCGGCATTCATGAGAACTGCGCCCGACAGAACAAGCTTTTCTTCTCTATCATTCTCATCCTCAGCATAAGGAATCCGGGCATGCTCCTGATCATAGATATGCTCTGCAATCTCGTAGAGAGCATCCGGATCCAGTCCTTTCCAGCGAATCTTTTTCTTAAAAACCTGACTACCCGGACGGGATTGAATCTGCACATAGGCAAGCAGGGCCTCCTTCTTATCCTTGGAGACCACAGACCAGCAGGCATCATCTCCCGGATGGAAGACATCGGAGATACGATAAAGATCACCATCTCTGACGATGTGATGGTATTTATGATAACGTGCGGTCTGATCCTTTATGATGGCCTTTTCTTCCTCGGACAGTTTTGTGATATCCAGTTCATAACCAAATGTACCAAAGAGGGCGATGATTCCCCGGGTTTCCATCGGAGTGATTCGTCCGGTCTGATGATTTGGTACTGCACTGACGTGGGCACCCATGGTCGAGAGCGGATAGCAGAGGGAAGTGCCGGCCTGGATGCGGATTCTTTCGATGGCATCGGAGTCATCGGAGGTCCAGATCTGAGGGCTGTAATATAAGACACCCGGATCAAAGCGTCCTCCTCCGGAAGAACAGTTTTCATATAAGAGATTCGGGAAATCCGTGATCAGTCGTTGCATGATCTCATAGACGCCCAGTACATAACGATGACTTAATTCCTGCTGTTGATCTGCCGCAAGCCCGAAACTGCCCAGTTCCGTGAGATGGCGGTTCATATCCCATTTGATATATTCGACATTGGCATGATCCAGCACCTTTTTAATCTGATCATATACGCCATCCCGCACTTCCTTTCGGGACCAGTCCAATACCAGCTGTGTCCTGGACAGAGTACAGGCTCTGCCTGGAATCTGGATGGCCCAGTCCGGGTGGGCACGGAAGAGTCGGGAATTGGGATTGACCATCTCCGGTTCGATCCAGAGACCGAATTTCATGCCAAGAGCATTGATATCAGAAGATAGTTTGCCCAGACCGCCCTTTAATTTTTCTTCATTCACGGTCCAATCCCCTAAGCCTCTGTCATCCCTGGTACGCTCTCCAAACCAACCATCATCCAGTACCAGCATTTCGATACCGCATTCTCTGGCTTCTCCGGCCAGCTCCAGCAGTTTTTTCTCATCAAAATCGAAATAGGTAGCTTCCCAGTTATTGACCAGAATCGGGCGTTCCTTCTCTTTATATGGGCTGCGGATTAGATGCTTGCGATAGAGATCGTGGAAGGTACGAGTCATTTGGCCCAGTCCTTCTGCAGAGTAGACGCAGACCAGTTCCGGTGCATAAAATGCTTCGCCGGCATTTAATTTCCAGGAAAAGCTGCCTGGATGAATCCCCATGACAGCGCGGGTGCCCAGATTGTGATGGCCCTCCACACAGCCGTAGAAATTGCCGGAATAAACCAGATTCATGCCATAGACTTCCCCGTGATCTTCGTTGGCATCTTTGGACAAAATAGCCATCATAGGAGAAGACTGGGCACTGCTCTCTCCACGATTACTATCCGTGATCACTTTGTTGGCTGTCACGGGAACGCGATAAAACTGACATTCTCTGGCCCAGCTGCCATGTAAAGTGACGATATCATAATCCCATCCGAAGAATTCCAGACAGCCGGATAAGATTCTTTTCAGATAGATTGGTGTTGCGGCCTGATTAACCACGATAACGGACTTTGTGATTACATCAAGATCTTCATATACACTGTAGCGAAGGACGATATTCAGGTTCAGGATATGATCCCGGCAGGATAGCTCCAGCGTCGTACATTCCTTCTCCCCGGCAAAGGTAGCCGGCAGGGCAGGGATCTTCGGTTTTCCCTGATAGATTCGATGACTTTCATAGCTTAGGCTGCATGCATGATGTCCTTTGCTGCTTTCAACCTCCAGGCAGTGATCACGGAAATCTCCGATACCATAGGTCGGATATTCCAGTGGAATGGCATCCATAAAAGCGACTCTCTGTCCTTCTTTTTTTGACGGGAGGGAGTTTATGATCGGTGTGAACAGATAAGACAGGTCCATATCCGGAATATATTTTCCGTAATAAAGGTGGGTCACAAACTGTTCTTTGTCCAAAACCCCAATTATATATGTCGAATTTGGTGTATCTAATTTAAATAATTTTTTTCCCTGATCATATGTAACAGGCATCGCATATCCTCCTTGTATCTTTGTGGTGATGTTATCAGCTTCCCTCTGATCTTCATTATAACAAAGAAGAATTTCAAAGGGACCCTGTGGTAAAAACAGCCCACAATTCCTATGGTGAAATATCACATTTATCCTGTAATAGCAATGTGCAGGGATCAGATTAGGATTTATATCATGAAAGCTGACATAAATCAGGCGTGAGAATTCTCCGGCGATAGGGATTCCTTTTTTAAAAATCGTATAAGTGTGAATAATTCCTTAGAAAATATTATTGATATATTCTTTTATTTTAAGATTTCATTAAATTTATTTAATAAATATCTTTTCCCTCATAATCTGTGGTACAATAAGCCTCGGCTAACCTGCTCTTCAGGATCTGGTAAAGTTCTGAGGGAGTCATGGGAAGCTTTACAGAAAGCTTTATTAAGAAGATTTATAAGAAAATCTGTAAGAGATTTTGTAAGAAGTTCAGATAGGATTGGTAGATCAGGATATGTGTTATATTGAGAAGGACAGGATATTATTATTTTTCTTTATTTGTTTTAGTTTTATGTTTTACGGGATTGGCATCAATTATGCCACGGAGCAGAAGCTGGCGGCGGAGCAGGCCGAGGAACTTACCACGGAGCAGCTGGCGGAGGCCACGACGGAGCTGCCTGCGGAGGCCACGACGACTGCGCAAGCGGAGCAGAAGACCTATGTGGTGGTCATCGATGCAGGCCATGGTGGCAATGATACCGGTGCCTCTTACCACTCTGAGGAAGGCAAGATCAACGAGAAGACGGTCAATCTTAAGATCGCCAAATATATGAAGGCTGCCCTGGAGCAGTATGATAATGTGAAGGTCATCATGACTCGTACCAAGAATGTCTATATGGATCTGGATGAGAGAACAGATATCGCAGTGGAGAATGACGCGGATCTCTTTATCAGCCTCCATAATAATTCTCTGGAAGGGGCGGGAGGCTATGCCAGTGGTTCATCTGTCTGTGTCGCGATCGGTAATGCTAAGAAGGAGTTGTCGACGGAATCCCAGAAGCTGGGTTGTAACTTCGTCTATGAACTCGGTGAGCTGGGTCTGAAACAGAATGGTCTCATGATGCGCTCTGCAGTCTCCTATGAATATAAGAACGGCAAGCCGGCGGATTATTATGCCAACATCCGTAATCCGCTCAAGCATGGCATCATCGGCATTATCGTGGAGCATGCTTTTATCGATAATGCAGACGATTTCTACGACTACCTTTGTTCGAAGGAACAGCTTCAGAAGTTAGGCGAGGCGGATGCCAGAGCCGTTGCCAGATATCTGCAGCTGCCGGCTAAGGACAGCGGAGAGGTCTTAGCTTCTTTATCTGACTATAATGTCAAGATCTGTCGGATCGGTCAGAGCGGCAAGGCCAAGAAGTTCTACAGGACTTATTATAAATAGTATGACAGGGGGGCTGGCGCAGTTCCCCGCTTGAAAAGGCAGGATTCCATATTCAGTTTGAATCCTGCCTTTTCTTGTCATTCGGAAACGTGCTGAACAAGCCGGAACCAAGCCCTACGCAGGCTATCTGTGCAGGAATTATAATTTTGGTGAATATTTCTAATGCAATCGTGACATATCTATGGTATAATTATTCGTCATAGTCTGGCCTGTATCCGATATTGGTGCTGCCTTAACCTATTCGAAGCCGGATGAGCTAAGCGAACACCAATCATATCATGTGAAGCGACCTAAGTTGCTGGGATGTATTTTATGAGCCTAAGAGGAGATACAGGTCCTTAAGCAAAGGAGGATTATTTATGAAAGAGAAAACCATCATCGCCCTGGATGCCATGGGTGGAGACAATGCACCTCTCGAGATCGTAAAGGGTGCTGTAGATGCAATCAATGAGAGACAGGATGTCATCATTCATTTTTACGGGGATGAAGAACAGATTAAGACAGAATTAGCCAAATACACTTATCCTCAGGACCAGGTTCTGATCACACATACCACAGAGGAGATCAGCTGTGATGAGGCCCCGGCCATGGCCATCAAGAAGAAGAAGGATTCCTCCATGGTTGTCGGTATCCGTTCTGTAAAGAATGGGGAGTGCGATGCCTTTATCTCCGGCGGCAGCTCAGGCGCTGTCCTGGTCGGTGGTCAGGTATTGGTCGGTAAGTCTAAGGGTGTGAAGCGTGCGCCTTTAGCCCCTCTGATCCCTACAGCTACCGGTGTCTCCCTGCTGATCGACTGCGGAGCAAATGTTGATGCCAGACCGGAGCATCTGCTGCAGTTTGCTCAGATGGGCTCCATCTACATGCAGGATATCGTCGGTATTCAGAATCCACGTGTGGCTATCGTAAATATCGGTGCGGAGGAAGCCAAGGGGAATGCCCTGGTAAAGGAGACCTACCCACTCTTAAAGGCTTGTCCGAATATCAACTTTATCGGCAGTATCGAGGCACGTGATATCCCTGCCGGAGATGCAGATGTTATCGTTACCGAAGCCTTCGTGGGGAATGTAATCCTTAAGCTTCTGGAAGGTCTGTCCGCTACCTTGATTGCCAAGATCAAGGAAGGCATGATGTCCACGACACGTAGTAAATTAGGCGCTCTTCTGGTGAAGCCTGCCTTAAAGAATACCCTGAAGGAATTTGATGCTACAGAGTACGGTGGTGCTCCTTTGCTTGGTCTCAAGGGTCTTGTGGTCAAGATCCATGGCAGTGCCAAGGCCAAGGAGACGAAGAACGCCATCTTCCAGTGCATTTCCTTTAAGGAACAGAGGATCAATGAGAAGATTCAGGAACATCTGAATCCTGCGGTTGATGCACAGGAGGCTTAAGCATGAAGACATTACAGTTGAATCAGCTGGAGGACAGGATTCAATATATTTTTCAGAATAAGGGACTTTTACGTCTGGCCATGACTCATAGCTCCTATGCCAATGAGCAGAAGGGCAGATCCCGTAAGAATAATGAGCGTCTGGAGTTTCTGGGAGATGCGGTGCTTGAAGTGACCGTGGCCGACTACCTCTTCCGCAGCTATCCGGAATATGATGAGGGGAAGATGACCAAGACCCGCTCCAGTATGGTTTGTGAATTCACTCTGGCATCCTGTGCCAGAGATATCGAGCTTGGCTCTTATCTTTTCCTCAGTAATGGAGAGGATATCACCGGAGGCAGAGAGCGAGATTCTATCTTATCCGATGCCTTCGAAGCATTGATCGGCGCCATCTATCTGGATGGCGGCATGGAGAAGGCTTCCTCCTTCATCCATAATTATCTGCTGAAGGATATCGGAGACCGGACGCTCTTCTATGATGCCAAGACCATTTTACAGGAGATGGTGCAGGCGGATAATAAGGGAAGCCTGCATTATGAATTGACCGGCGAATCCGGACCGGATCATAATAAAGAGTTTACTGTGCAGACTTATATCGGCCGGCAGGCCTATGCGCAGGGCAAGGGACATACCAAGAAGAGTGCAGAGCAGATGGCAGCCTATCAGACGATCATTATGCTGAAGAAGCAGTAGGAGTATTATGTATCTGAAAAGTATAGAGATTAACGGCTTTAAGTCCTTCGCCAATAAGCTCACCTTCGAATTTCCCCATGGGATTACCGGAATCGTCGGACCCAACGGCAGCGGCAAGAGTAATATCGGCGATGCGGTAAGATGGGTACTGGGAGAGCAGAGTGCCAAACAGCTGCGAGGCTCCCGCATGGAGGATGTCATCTTCTCAGGAACGGAGAGCCGGAAGCCCATGGGCTTTGCTTATGTTGCGATTACTTTTGAGAACAGTGATCGTAAGATCGGTCTGGATTATGACGAGATCAAGGTTGCCCGTAGAGTCTATCGCTCCGGTGAGAGTGAATATCTGATCAATGGCTCTATCTGTCGACGCCGTCAGATCGTGGAGCTCTTCTATGATACCGGTATCGGCAAAGAGGGCTATTCCATCATCGGACAGGGTCAGGTGGAGAAGATCCTCAGCGGACGTCTGGAGGACAGTCGTGAATTATTTGATGAGGCGGCCGGTATCGCCAAGTTTAAGAAGGATCGGAATGTGACGGAGAAGTCTCTGGAGAAGGCCAGAGCAGATCTGGAGCGTGTGACAGATATCCTGAAGGAGCTGGAGAAGCAGGTTGGCCCTCTGGAAGAGCAGAGTAAGAAGGCCAGACAATATCTCCGTTTGCGTGATCGGGAGAAGGAGATCGATATCCAGCTTTTTCTGCGGGACTATCAGACCCACAGTCAGGACAAAGAGCAGTGTGAACAGAACCTGACGATCGTCAGCGAGCATCTTGCTGAGGTCAGAGGGGACTACGATAAGATAAAAGAGAAGAATAACAGGATTCTGCAGCAGACGGAGGAGTATGGTCAGCAGGCAGATCGACTGGAAGAAGATCTGGCGGTGGTCCGGGAGGAGTATACTTCCCTGGAGCGTTCTACGGTCCTGCTGCAGCATGAGATGGATAAGAATCAGCTCCTGGAGGAGCAGTATCTGACACAGATCGGTCAGGCAGAGCAGGAGATCTCCAACCGACAGGAGCAGAAGAAGGCAGAGCAGGAGGAGATCAGTAATCAGGAGACTGCCCTCAGGGATTGCCAGGATGCCCTCAAGCTTCTGGAGGAGGATCGGCGTAAGGTTTCGGAAGAGCTCTCCAAGCTGGAAGCCGTCCGCTCCCGTGAGCAGGAAGAGCTCTTAAGCCGCATGACGGACAGCTCGGATCTGAAGGAGAGACTGAGTCGTGCCGAGACGCTGGAGGAGCAGCTCAATATCCGTAATGCAGAGTATCAGAGTCGATATCTGCAGCTGCAGGCGGAGATATCGGAATACCATAGCGGATCCGAAGCGCTTCGAAGAGAGTTAGAGACTGTCGGTCAGAAAAAAGAGCAGTTACAGAAGGAATATGACAGCATATCGCAGAAGGATATCCACCTGCAGAAGAGTATGGCGGATCTTCGTCGGGATATGGATCGGAATAATCAGAATTATATGCGGAATCGCTCTCGCTATGAGACCTTATCCAATATGACGGAGCGCTATGATGGCTATCAGCGTTCCATTCAGCAGGTTATGGAGCAGAGGAAGCAGGAACCGGGAATCATCGGCGTGGTCGCAGATATTCTTACCATGGACCAGCGCTATGAGATGGCCATAGAGATCGCCTTAGGCGGTGCCTTACAGAACATCGTAACAGAGGATGAAGCCGTAGCCAAGAAGATGATCGAGTTCCTCAAGCGTAACCGGCTGGGTAGAGCAACCTTTCTTCCCCTTACCAGTATCCGACGACGCAATATCGCCATTAACCCGGCCATCCTGGAGGAGGAAGGTGTCGTGGGTATTGCCAGTGATCTGGTCAGTGCTCAGGATCGTTTCCGTAATCTGATCCAGTCCTTGCTGGGACGGACGATCGTGGTGGAGAATATGGATTTTGCTCTCTACCTGGCCAGAAAGAATAATTTCAGTCTTCGCATCGTTACCATCGACGGAGAGTTACTGAATCCGGGCGGATCCATCACCGGTGGTGCCTATAAGAATAACAGTAATCTGCTGGGCAGACATCGTGAGATTGAGGAATGCAAGGAAGAGATGAAGAAGGCGAAGGCCATCTATCAGGAGGGGAAGGAAGCTTTTACCTCTCTGCAGATGGAGTCTAACCGGATCGCAGAGCAAGTGGTGGCGGTCAAGGAGAAGCTGGATGCTGCCTCCTTCCGTCTGTCCGAGCTTACCAATCAGCTTCCGGCCATGGAAGAGAAGGAAGCGGAATTACAGAAACGTCTCGGGGAGCTCAGAGAAGAGCATCAGATCATCAAAGAGCAGATCGAAGAGATTCGGATCCAGCGAAAGAATTTATCCCGCAGTCAGCAGAGTCAGGATAAGATCTCCGAGGAGAATCAGGATGTCATGGCGGACCTGGAGGATCGGATCGCTCAGGTGATGACCCGTGGAGAGAAGCTCCAGGAGGAGTATAATCAGCTCATTCTCAAGCAGAGCCAGATTCAGCAGACGATCGATTTCTCCGGACAGACCATCGCACGTCTGCAGGAGGAGATTCAGTCCTGGCAGGATACGATCCTGGAGGTCAGAGCTTCACAGAATCAGCTGCTCCTGGAAAACCATAAGCATGCAGAGGCTTTAAAGCAGAAGCGGATGGCATCTCAGAATAAGAAGGAGAAGATTCTCTCTATGGAGTCCGACATGGAGGCTCTGAAGGAGGCAAGACGTAAGGTGACAGAGGAGCTGACAGCCAGCTATAAGGAGCTGGAGGAAGCTACGGATCAGCTTCGTGCCCTGGAGAAGGAAGAGACTCGTCTGTCTTCACGTCTGGAGAAGGTAAATGAAGAGCTGGATTCTCTGATTAATTATATGTGGGAGACCTATGAACTCACTTATAATTATGCCTTATCCCTCTATCAGAGGGAGCTGGCGGAAGACGAGATCAACAGCTTCCGTAAAGAGAAGAAGACCATACGTCAGAATATCAAGGCGCTGGGCCCTGTCAATGTGACGGCCATCGAGGAGTATCAGGAGGTTGGTGAGCGTTACAGCTTCATGAAGGAGCAGTATGACGATATCAAGGAGACCGAGGATAAGCTGGTACTGCTCATCGATCAGTTTAACAGAGAGATGAGGGCACAGTTTGAAGAGAAATTCAGGGATATCCAAAGCATGTTCGCTCAGGTCTTCCGGGACCTCTTTGAAGGGGGATCTGCTTCTCTCGAATTGATGGATGAGACGGATATCCTGGAGTCAGGTATACGAATCATCGCGCAGCCACCCGGTAAGAAGCTGCAGAATATCATGCTTCTGTCCGGTGGAGAGCGGGCCCTCACGGCTATCGCCTTATTATTTGCCATTCAGAACCTGAAACCGTCTCCCTTCTGTCTCTTAGACGAGATCGAGGCGGCACTGGATGATGCCAATATCCTACGTTTCTCCAGATACCTGCGCTCCCTGTCCCACGATACACAGTTTATCGTGATCACTCACCGTCGTGGTACCATGAATGCAGCGGATGTGCTCTATGGTATCACCATGCAGGAGAAGGGTATCTCCACCCTGATCTCAGTGGATCTGATCGATAAGGAATTAAACTGACCGGAAGAAGCGATTGAGGAAACAGAACAAAGAAAGCAATCGAGAGAACAGATCAAAGAAACGGAATATAGAAGCAGATTATAGAAACGGACGTAAGAAACTAATCAAAGAAACAGATGAAAGAAAGCAATCAGGAAACAGATAGAAGAGAGGAATAGATATGAGTGAAAAGAAAGGCTTTTTCAGCCGTCTGGTCAGCGGATTGACCAAGACGAGAAATAATATCATCCATGGACTTGACTCCATATTTAATGGTTTCTCTAAGATTGATGATGATTTTTATGAGGAGCTGGAGGAGATCCTGATCATGGGAGATCTGGGTGTGGATACCACCATGAACATCATCGAGAATCTTCAGGACAGAGTGGAGGAGGAGCATATTAAGGAACCGGCACAGTGCCGCGAACTTCTGATCGATATCATCAAGGAACAGATGGCTGTGGATGAGACCGCCTACGAATATGAGAATAAGACCTCTGTCGTGCTGGTGATTGGTGTCAATGGTGTCGGTAAGACGACGACTATCGGTAAGCTTGCTGCCCAGCTGAAGGCAAAGAATAAGAAGGTCATGATGGCAGCGGCCGATACCTTCCGTGCGGCAGCGATTGAACAGCTTACCGAGTGGGCTCATCGTGCCGGCGTAGATATCATCGCCCAGCAGGAAGGTTCGGACCCGGCAGCCGTAGTATATGATGCCTGCCAGGCAGCCAAATCCCGTAAAGCAGATGTCCTTCTGGTGGATACAGCCGGACGACTTCATAATAAGAAGAATCTGATGAATGAGTTATCCAAGATCCGTCGTGTAATCGAGAGAGAGTTCCCGGAGGCCTATCTGGAGACACTGATCGTCCTGGATGGTACGACCGGTCAGAATGCTCTCATGCAGGCTCGCCAGTTTAAGGAAGTGACAGATATCTCCGGTATCGTTCTGACCAAGCTGGACGGTACTGCCAAGGGTGGTATCGCCATCGCGATTCAGTCTGAGATGAATATCCCTGTGAAATATATCGGAATCGGTGAGAAGATCGAAGATCTGCAGAAGTTTGACTCAGATTCCTTCGTCAATGCTTTATTTGAGCGAAATGACAGTGATAAAAATGATTCCGCTGAAGAGCCGACGGAATAAAAAATGATGGAAAGAACCGACGGAATAAAGAGCCGACGGAATAAAAAATGATAGAAAGAACCGACGGAATTAAGAAACAATAGAAAGAACCGACGAAAGAAAAAGGAATAAAAAGAAGACAGAATAAGAAGGAAAGGAACAGAATCAATGGATCGATTGAATTTAGAGAGCTTTGAGGAGGCTTATGACATCGTGCAGCGTGTCATTCTTCCGACTAATCTCATACAGAGTGATTATTTTTCAAGTGTGACCGGAAACAAGGTTTATCTGAAGCCGGAGAATCTGCAGCTTACCGGAGCGTATAAGATCCGTGGAGCTTACTATAAGATCAGCACTCTGGCAGAGGAGGACCGCAAGAAGGGTCTGATCGCTGCCTCTGCCGGCAATCATGCCCAGGGTGTGGCCTATGCAGCCAGAGAGTTTGGTGTACCGGCAACCATCGTTATGCCGGAATCCACCCCTTTACTGAAGGTGAATCGTACCCGCAGCCTGGGTGCAGAAGTCATCCTGCATGGTAAGGTATATGATGAATCCTGTGCCAAGGCTATGGAGCTGGCAGAGGAGAGAGGCTATACCTTCGTACATCCTTTTGATGACCTGGAGGTTGCGACAGGTCAGGGCTCCATCGCCATGGAGATCGTCAAGGAGTTACCGACCGTTGATATTATTCTGGTCCCTGTCGGAGGCGGCGGTCTGGCTACGGGAGTATCCACACTTGCTAAGATGCTTAATCCGAAGATCCGCGTGATCGGTGTGGAGCCTGCCGGAGCGAACTGTCTGCAGCAGTCCTTAGAAGCAGGACATGTGGTGACTGTTGATCATGTCAGCACCATCGCCGATGGTACTGCCGTCCAGACACCGGGAGAGAAGATCTTCCCATATCTGCAGGAGAATATTGACTCGATCATCACCATCGAGGATGACGAGCTGATCGTGGCCTTCCTTGACATTTTGGAGAATCATAAGCTCTTTGTGGAGAATTCCGGTCTGCTGACCGTTGCCGCTCTCAAGCATCTGCCGGCAGAGAATAAGAAGGTGGTTTCCGTCTTAAGTGGCGGTAATATGGATATCATCACCCTGTCCTCCGTCGTACAGAACGGTCTGATCCAGCGTTCCCGTATCTTCACGATATCGGTTTGTCTGCCGGATGTACCGGGTCAGCTGAATAAGGTTTCCGCAATCATCGCGGAGCAGAAGGGTAATATTATCAAGCTGGAGCACAATCAGTTCATCAGTGTGAATCGAAATCACTCCGTGGAGTTAACCATCACCATGGAAGCCTTCGGTGAGGATCATAAGTCCGCCATTAAGAAGGCTTTATCCGATGCAGGCTATGATCCGGTAGAGCGGACCCCGAGAGAATTATATTGATCCATGATGCAGTATTCCTGAGGAATCTTAAGGAAATCGAAGCATTTCCCTGAGGGTTTTTAGGTTGCAAATCAGAAGATGTCTGATATAATGAACCTATAGTATACAAAACATATACAAGGAGGAACCTATGGAGAACAAAGCAGCAACAGCAAATGGTGTTTATGAGATAGAAGGCGTAGGTAATGTTCAGATTGCAGACGAGGTTGTAGCTGTGATCGCCGGTCTGGCAGCAACAGAGGTTGAGGGTGTGTCCAAGATGTATGGTAACATCAGTAATGAAATCGTCAGCAAGCTTGGTATGAAGAACTTATCCAAAGGGGTAAAGGTTCAGATTAATAATAATGAAGAAGTGGAAGTTGTACTGAAGCTGGTCCTTGATTACGGAGTAAATATCTCTAAGGTATCCGAGGAGGTTCAGGACAGAGTGAAGTCCGCGATCGAGACCATGACCGGTCTTGAGGTAAAAGAGGTTAATATCCGTATCGCAGGAATTCAGATCGACTGATTCCATATATTTCTATAGTGGAGGTTCACAGATGAAGATGTCACGAAGAGAGTTGAGAGAAAGTATCTTTCTCCTGCTTTTCCGTATCGAGTTTAATACAAGAGAAGAAGTGGAGGAACAGGCCGCACTCTATTATGAGGGTCTGGATTCCGAAGAAGATATCTCCTATATCGGGGAGAAGTTAGGGCTGATTCTTGATCATCTGACAGAGATAGACGAGAAGATCATGGAGATCTGTAAGGGTTGGCGCCTCAACCGTCTGGGTAAGGCGGAGCTGGCGATCCTTCGTCTTGCTGTTTATGAGATTCTTTATGATCAGGATATCCCGACCGGGGTAGCCATCAATGAAGCCGTTGTGATAGCCAAGACCTATTGCAGCGAGGAGGCACCACGTTTTATCAATGGTGTTTTAGCGAAGCTAGCTTAATCCATATGAGTTTTCATCCATTTATGAACCGCGATAACTAAACATCTGTGACAGACTTTTACAAATGGTCATATAGCCTGCATACGGATGACCGGAAGACAGATTCCGGATCCTGACAGAGCAGATATGACATAAGAGAAAACCCAGAGACGGTGAGTGCGGAGCATCAGGATTCGCGGCACCGTCTTTCTCATTCTCAGGCGACGAAGAAGGATACAGGCTGCCTCATTGAGCGAATTCTTTTGATGGGTTTCGGGTATGTGTCCGAAGCTGTATCAGGCAGATCATAATGGATGAGATAAAATCTATCAGAAAATATCATGCTGTTATCAGAAGATATATATATTCGGAAGATTAGCAGAAACAGAGGATATATATAAGATGAATCGTGTATATTCTGTATCACAACTGAATTCCTATATTCATCGGATTTTTGAATCGGATTATGCCCTGCGTAAGATTTATATTCAGGGAGAGCTGTCTAATTGCAAGTATCATTCCTCCGGACATATTTATTTTACCTTGAAGGACGAACGCAGCTCCGTTCGTTGCGTCATGTTCCTGAGAGACCGGGCCCGGGGGCTGAATTTTAAGATGGAGAACGGACAGCTGCTTATCGTAGGGGGTCAGATCTCTGTTTACGAGAGGGACGGCACTTACCAGCTCTATGCCAGAGAGATCACGCTGGCCGGGGCAGGACTCCTGTATCAGAAGTATGAGCAATTAAAGCAGGAGCTCTATGAGGCAGGCTATTTCGATTTTGAACGGAAGAAAGCGCTTCCGCCCTATCCCAAGAAGATCGGTATCGTCACAGCCGTCACCGGTGCGGCCATTCAGGATATCCGCAGTATCGCAAACAGGCGGAATCCCTATATTCAGCTTTATCTGTATCCGGCCAAGGTGCAGGGATTGGGCGCCGCGCAGTCTATCGCAGAGGGCATACGATTTTTTGATCATTTTGGTGTGGATATTATCATTATCGGTCGAGGCGGCGGTTCCATGGAAGACCTGTGGGCCTTTAATGAGCGGGTGGTAGCGGATGCCATCTACCAGGCAGAGACACCGATCATCTCCGGTACCGGGCATGAGGTGGATACCACCATCGCCGATTATTGTGCCGATGAGAGAGCACCGACTCCTTCCGCTGCCTGTGAGATTGCCATACCGGATGTTTTTGCTCTGCTTCAACAGCTTGACAGCTATCAGGATCGTCTGGAGGGTGGCATGGAACGGAAGCTGGATGGACTTCGTCAACAGCTCTCTCTCTATCGACGGCTGCTGGATGCCAAGCATCCGGGCAGCAGGCTGGCTCAGCAGAAGATGAGCCTTGCCAACTATGAGGATCGACTGCATCGTCTTATGAGACAAAAGCTCGTTTTCTTACAGCACAGACTGGATTCCTATGGCGATAAACTGACAGCCCTGTCTCCTTCCAATCGTCTGGGAGGAGGTTATGTCTATGCTCATAAGGCCGATGATAGCCCGATCAGTTCTGCTGCCCAGCTGGAGATCGATGAAACATTTTCCCTGATCTTCCGGGACGGACAGGCCCAGGTAAAGCTTGTGGATCTCCGGATAGACGAGGCAGGCAGAGACTGAGAGACCGGAAAGGAAGAAGACTATGGCAAAAGCAAAATTTTCACTGGAGGATGCCTTTTTGGAACTGGATGAGATCATTCAGGCCTTAGAAGAACCGGATGTCCGTCTGGCAGATTCCATGAATCTATATAAAAAGGGAGTAAAGCTGCTCGAACGATGCCATGCGACTCTCGATAAGACAGAAAAAGAGATTATTATATTACAGGAGGATTCTTATGGAAACATCCATAAAGACTCAGATACAGATCAGAGCGAAGAGGATTGAGCAGATTATCTACCGCTATCTTCCGGAAGAGACCGGTTATCAGAAGCCGGTGCTGTCGGCCATGAATTATACCATGCAGGCCGGTGGGAAGAGATTACGTCCCATGCTGATGGAAGAGACCTATCTTATGTTTGGCGGTCAGGACAGACAATTGATCGAACCATTTATGGCGGCCATCGAGATGATCCATACTTACTCTCTGATCCACGATGACCTGCCGGCTCTCGATAATGATGATTACCGCAGAGGACGCAAGACGGCCCATGTTGTTTACGGAGAGGCCATGGCCATTCTTGCCGGAGATGGTTTATTAAACTATGCTTTTGAGACTGCATCCAGGGCCTTTCGCGGAGATAGTCAGGATATCGTGACAGCCGCAGCCTTTCGTATCCTGGCATCCAAGCCCGGGATCTATGGCATGATCGGTGGTCAGACAGCGGACGTGGCGGATGAGGATAAGGAGATCTCATTGGATGAACTCATGTTCATTCATAAGAATAAGACCTCTGCCCTGATCGAATGTGCCATGATGATCGGTGCCACCCTTGCCGGTGCGGCTGCGGAGGAGATTACTCAGATCGAGCAGATTGCGGAGAAGATCGGTCTCGCTTTTCAGATACAGGATGATATCCTGGATATTACAAGTACACAGGAAGAACTGGGTAAGCCAGTCGGAAGCGATGAGAAGAATCATAAGAATACTTATGTATCGCTTAAGGGTCTGGAGCAGGCCGGCAGGGATGTTCTGGCCTATACCAATTCGGCCATAGAGGAGTTTGACCGACTTCCTTATGAGAATCCATTTCTCAGAGAGCTGTTGATCTATCTGAGTGGAAGAAAGAACTAGAGATAAAACCGGAGGAAGAGGATGGGAAATTTACTCAATCAGATCACCAAGGTTAATGATATAAAGAAGATTCCCGAGGACTGTTACGACGCATTGGCAGCAGAGATCCGTGCCTTTCTTATCGAACATGTCAGCAAGACCGGAGGCCACCTGGCTTCCAATCTCGGGGCAGTGGAAGTGACCATGGCCCTGCATCTCTGTCTGAATCTGCCGGAGGATAAGATCGTCTATGATGTGGGACACCAGTCCTACACCCATAAGATCCTTACCGGACGTAAGGATCAGTTTGATCGCTTGCGGCAGGAGGATGGCTTATGCGGTTTTCCCAAGCGTAAGGAGAGTCCCTGCGATGCCTTTGGAGCAGGACATAGTTCCACATCCATCGCTGCAGCCGAGGGTCTGGCCTTTGCACGCGATGCCCTGGGTGGCTCGGAGACCATCGTCGCCCTGATCGGAGACGGTGCCTTATCCGGTGGTATGGCCTATGAAGCCCTCAATAATCTGTCCGTATTTCGGGAAAAGAAGAAGAATTTTATCATCATTTTAAATGATAACGAGATGTCTATCTCAGAAAATGTCGGATCCATGAGTCTCTATCTGGGAGATATCCGATCCAGAGACCGCTACGGCCGCCTGAAGGATAATGTGGAGAATCGTCTGAATCACATCCCCTATGTGGGACCCGGGCTGGCGAAGACCATCAAGCGGTCCAAGGATTCCTTAAAGTCCCTCTTTGTACCGGGGATGCTTTTTGAAAATATGGGAATCACCTATTATGGTCCGGTATCCGGCCATAGTATCCCGGATCTGATTCATGCCATTGAGACGGCGAAGAAGCATGCCGGTCCGATCTTGATCCATGTGATTACCAAGAAGGGCAAGGGTTATGAACCTGCCGAGCAGGATCCGGAGCGTTTCCACGGCATCGGACCCTTTGACCCGAAGACAGGCGCAGGCATAGCCGGCTCTGCAGCAGCCAGCTACACAGAGATATTTTCTGAAAATCTTCTCAGGCTTGCCGGGGAAGAGAGGCGCTTAGTGGCGGTCACAGCTGCCATGCCGTCCGGTACCGGACTGAATCCTTTTAAGAGGCGCTATCCTGACCGATTCTATGATGTCGGTATCGCCGAGGAATATGCCGTAACCTGCGCCGCTGGTATGGCTGCCAATGGCTTGAAGCCCGTCGTGGCGATCTACTCCACCTTTTTGCAGAGGGCTTATGATCAGATCATTCATGATGTATGCATGCAGAGACTTCCGGTTTTCTTCTGTCTGGATCGTTCCGGACTGGTCGGAGCGGATGGAGAGACCCATCAGGGGATCTTCGATATCTCTTACCTGAGTCATATCCCGAATCTGGTGCTCATGGCCCCCAAGAATGCCTGGGAGTTAGGCGCTATGATGGATTTTGCCATGGCCTATGACGGACCGATCGCCATGAAATATGCTCGTGGCAAGGCCTATCAGGGTCTGGAGCAGGCCAGAGAGCCGATCAGACTGGGAAGGAGCGAGGAGATCTGCCAGGGACATGATCTGGTCCTCCTGTCTGTCGGAAATATGATGGAAGAGTCTGTAAAGACCCTGGATCTGCTCAGAGAGCAGGGCCTGGATCCGGGCCTGGTAAATGTTCGCTTTCTCCGGCCGATGGATGAGGAGTTGCTTGCAGCTCTTGCAGACAGATATCCTTATATCATTACCGTTGAGGAAAATGTAAAGACCGGTGGATACGGACAGCTGGTATCCTCCTGGCTGCATCGGGAGGATCGTAAGAATACTCTGATCACATTTGCTGTGCAGGATGCATTTATTCAACATGCCACAGTTGCTGCACAGAGACGATGGTCAGGAATCGATGCGGATTCTATGGCCGCAGAGATCATAGCGAGGATAAGATGAAAGAACGTTTAGATATATTATTAGTTGAAAAAGGTCTGGCCTCTTCCCGCGAGAAGGCCAAGGCGATGATCATGTCCGGTGTCGTCTTTGTCAATGGACAGAGAGAAGATAAGGCCGGAAGTACATTTGATGAGAAGGCAGCTGCCACCATCGAGATTCACGGCCATACCTTACGCTATGTAAGTCGTGGTGGTTTAAAGTTAGAGAAGGCCGTGGCAGAGTTCGGCTTCTCTCTGCAGGGACTTACCTGTATGGATGTCGGGGCCTCCACCGGCGGTTTTACGGACTGTATGTTACAGAACGGAGCAGTGAAGGTCTTCTCCATCGATGTAGGCAGAGGACAGCTCGACTGGAAGCTGAGAAATGATCCCCGTGTGGTATGTATGGAGAAGACCAACATGCGTTATGTTACTCCGGCGGATATCGGGGAGCTGGTGGATTTTACTTCCATCGATGTGTCTTTTATCTCTCTGACCAAGATACTGACTCCGGTCAGAGACTGTCTGAAGGAGGGAGGTCAGGTTGTCTGCCTGATCAAGCCTCAGTTTGAAGCCGGTAGAGAAAAGGTAGGAAAAAAAGGAGTTGTGCGTGATACCAAGGTACATGAAGAGGTGATTGAGCTGGTGATGGATTTTGCTTCCTCCATCGGTTTTTCCTTAAAGCATCTGGATTATTCTCCGATCAAGGGACCGGAAGGAAATATCGAATATCTGCTTCATCTCATCAAGAATGGGGATGCGGATGTCATCGATAAAAACAGGATTCCGGAAGTTGTCGCTGCCTCCCATCAGGCCTTATCGCACCAATAGAGATTTATGAATCATTTTTTAATTATTGCAAATAAACAGAAAGAGATGGCCATGCACGTAGAGAAGGATGTTGCTACTTATCTCATGGACCGCGGTGCCATCTGTTATCGTCATATTGAATATAGCAGGAATCGACTCAAGCCACTGGATGTGCCGGAGGATACGGAATGTATCCTGGTGATTGGTGGAGACGGAACCATCCTAAATGCTGCCACCAAAGTGATCGGACGTAATATTCCGATTCTTGGAATTAATATGGGAACATTAGGTTTCCTGGCTGAGATACCGATCAGTGAGATCAATCATACTCTGGATCAGCTGCTGGCAGACGATTACCAGATTGAGAAGCGGTCCATGTTATCCTGTCAGGTATACCGTGACGGTATCTGCATCGAGTCCTACATGGCTTTAAATGATATCGTTCTGGCCAAGTCTGCTTACACCAGTGTGATCGGATTAAATGTATCGATCAATGAGACAGAGATCGAGTCCTATTATGCGGATGGTGTGATCGTCTGCACGCCGACAGGCTCCACAGCCTATAATCTGTCAGCCGGCGGACCGATCATCAATCCAACCTGTAAGAACTTTGTGCTGACTCCGATCTGTCCCCATTCTCTGACGACCAGAAGTGTTGTCCTGGCCAAGGATGATGTGATCACCATCGGTATCATGGATCGTTCCTCAGGCAGGGTGGGACCGGATCCTGTCATCCTCTACGACGGAAGAATCGGTCTGGAGCTTCATGGTGGTGATCAGGTTCGGGTCCAGGTCGCATCAGAGTACACACCATTTATCAAGATGACGCAGGTTAGCTTTGCCAAGATCCTGAAGGAGAAGATGTGCTGATTGAGGTGAGTATATGAAAAAGAAACGTCAGGCTGCGATATTGGACCTGATCCAACGCTATGATATCGAAACACAGGAAGAGCTTGCCGGAAGACTGGCAGAAGCAGGCTTTCATGCAACCCAGGGAACCATATCCCGGGATATCAGAGAACTGAAGCTCACCAAGGTGAGCGGAGCAAATAAAAAACAGAAATATATCCCGATTGCCATGGATAATAATATCCATGTATCCGATAAATACCGCAGGGTCTTATCCGAGGCGATCCTCTCTATGGAGAGTGCGCAGAATATCCTGGTAGTCAAGACCGTATCCGGCATGGCTATGGCCTCCGCTGCAGCCCTGGATTCCATCTCCATCCCGGGAATCGTCGGATGCATCGCAGGGGATGATACGATTCTGTGTGTGGTAAAAGAAAATGATATGATGGAAAATGTGATGAAGGAGATCCGTCTGATCATATCCGGCATATCTTAGTATTGAGGATAAACGGAGGGGTTCATGCTCATTAATTTACATGTAAAAAATCTGGCGCTGATTGAAGAAGCGGATATTGATTTCCATAATCATCTGAATATTCTGACCGGTGAGACCGGAGCCGGTAAATCGATCCTGATCGGATCCATCCAGTCGGCTCTGGGCAGTAAGATTCCTAAGGATATGATACGTAAGGGCTGTGACAGTGCTCTGATCGAGCTGATCTTCCACTCAGAGAGTCAGGCAGTGAAGGAACGGCTGGAGGAGTACGAGATCCCTTATGAGGAAGGAGATATCATCCTATCCCGAAGGATTACCAATTCCAGGATCATCAATAAGATCAATGATTGCACGATCACAGTAGCCCGTCTGAAGGAGCTGGCTCCCCTGTTACTGGATCTGAGCGGACAGCACGACAATCAGCTGCTTTTGCGACCATCCAATCATCTGGAGATCCTGGATCGTTATGATAAGGATGAGATCTCTCCTCTTAAGAAGAAGGTGGCCGCGGTCTATCATGATTACCGTGCCCTGCTTTCTCAGCTGGCTTCGGAATCGATGGGAGAGGATCAGAGATTACGTGAACTGGAATTCTTAAAATACCAGATCCGGGAGATCGAGGATGCCCGTCTCATCGTGGGAGAAGATGAGGAGCTGGAGGAGCAGTATCAGAAAATCAGTCATGCCAGAGAGATTCTGTCCCTGTGTTCGTCGGTTTACCAACAGACCAGTGATGGAGCGGATAATGCCTCCCTGCTGGTAGGGCATTCTTTCCGTCAGTTGCAGCAGGCGGCAGCTTATGACAATGATCTGGAGCCGGTCCTGGAGCAATTGGGCACCATCGATGCCCTGCTGGGGGATTTTAACCGTGAGCTGTCCTCCTACATGGCTTCCATGGAGTTTGATGAAGCGACCTATCGTGAGATTGAAGATCGCTTAAATCAGATCAATCATCTCAAGGCCAAATATGGTGGCAGCATCGATGCCATCCATCAGCATCTGGAGACATCCAGGGCTTCCTATGACAAGCTGACACATTTTCAGGAATATCTGGCAGATCTGGAGAGTCGGAAGGAGTCTCTGAAATCGGAGCTGGATCGATTATGTAAGAAGCTGACAGGCTGCAGGCAGAGGGCAGCGGCTCCGCTGGCAGAGCAGATCCGCCAGGCTCTGTATGATCTTAATTTTATCGATGTAGACTTCTCCATCGATATCCGGCAGAAGGAGGAAGCGTCGGCAGACGGACGGGATCATGTCTGCTTTATGATCTCCACCAACCCCGGCATGCCCAAGGGGCCTCTTCATGAGATCGCATCCGGAGGTGAGCTGTCCAGGATCATGCTGGCGATCAAGTCTATCCTGGCGGATGAGGATCAGATCGAGACACTGATCTTCGATGAGATCGATACCGGTATCAGTGGCAGAACAGCCCAGAAGGTATCGGAACGCCTGGCTAAGATTGCTGAAAAGCGGCAGGTTATCGCGATCACCCATCTTCCGCAGATCGCAGCCATGGCAGATTCTCATTATCTGATTGAGAAGAGCAGCGATAAACATTCCACGATCAGCAGCATTCGTCTGCTGTCCCAGGAGGATTCTGTGGCAGAGCTGGCCCGTATGCTGGGTGGTGCCCGTATCACGGAGGCAGTAGTGGAAAATGCCAGAGAGATGAAAAGTCTGGCAAAAAAAGTTTCAATTGGGTTTCAATGATTGATATCAGAGGATTTTTATAGTAAAATATGGGAGAGCGAGCGATGCATATATATTTTACAAGGCATGGTCAGACCATATGGAATGTGGAGAACAAGATCTGTGGCGCTACGGATATCGGCCTGACAGAGCTTGGATATGAGCAAGCCAGAGAGCTCGGACGAAGGATCCTGCAGGAGGGGATCGCCATCGATGAGATCCTGTATTCTCCTCTGATTCGTGCGGCGGACACGGCCAGGGGTATCTCGGAGATAACAGGAATCCCCTGTCGACCGGAGGTTCGCCTGACAGAGCAGAATTTCGGTAAATATGAAGCGACACCCCGACATGGAGCGGAGTTTGAGCTGGCGAAACAGAATTTTATCTATGATTTTGATGGCGGTGAGACTATGTTCCATCTGGTCGCCCGGATCTATCAGCTTCTGGATGAGATTGGTAATCAGTCAGAAGATAAGATCTATCTTCTGGTGGCACATAATGGGATCTCACGTGTGATCGAGTCCTATTTCAGGGATATGACCAACGAAGAGTTCGCATCCTTCGGGATAAGGAATTGTGAGATTCGCAGATATGAATTCAGATAGAAGATATGGATTCAAATAGAATCTGAATAGAAAGTATATGAATAAAATAGACAAAGAGATTGATAAAACAGAGAATGTCACTGAGGAGGCCGCTGCTCCCGAAAGAGGAGAAAGTACAGATTCCCAGGCAGGAGAGAGCAGGTATCCTCAGGAAGAGGATAGAACAGTTCCCATAGATGGAGCAGCCGATGAAAGCCATGCTTCTGAAGATAGAACAGTTTCCGAAGAGAGTAAGGGGGATTCTGAGATAGTAGAATCCGAAGCTTCCGAGATGGAAGAATCTGATGTCTCAGGCATGGAGAAAAGTAAGGATTCCGCAGCAGAAGAATCCGAGGCTTCCGATATGGAAGAATCTGATGTCTCAGGCATGGAGGAAGGTAAGGATTCCGCAGCAGAAGAATCTGATATTTCCGATATAGAGGAAAGTAAGGGAATCGAAAATGTAAGCGTCGAGACGGAGGGCAAGAAAGCCTCTCGTTTTAAGCTTGTCGCCGCTGTCATCGGCCTGATTCTGGCCATCGCTTATATCGGAGTATCCGTCTACTATTCCAGACATTTCTTCCCCCATACCAGTATCTGGGGCAGAGATTGCTCCGGCATGACCCAGGAGGAAGCCTACCAAGAAGTCGAGCAGGCTTTGCAGGATTATGAGATTACTGTGATGGAGAGGGAGGATCAGACAGAGTCCCTGACATCCGCAGATGTCGGAGCCGTATTGCTTGATGACGGAGGGTTGAAACAGTGTCTCCATGAACAGAGATGCTATACCTGGCCCCGCTTCTTATGTAGCAGCTTCTCCTATAAGAAAGAGATTCCGATTGAGATCGACGAGGAGAAATATCAGGAGGCCTTCGATCAATTAAAGGCCTCGGATAAGAAAGAGATGATCGAACCGGTCGATGCATTTTATGAATACAGCACTGAGCTGCAGAAGTTCCATGTGGTTGCGGAGGTTTACGGAACCACACTGGATGCCGATACATTTGCTGAGGGACTGAAGCAGGCCATCCTGGACAAAGAGGAGAGCTATGATCCGGAAGCAGAAGGGCTCTATGAGAATCCGCAGATCTTCGAGGATGATGAGGTTCTGAATCGCTCCGTGGAGGCTCTGAATACTTACATGACGACCTCGATCAGCTATGATTTCGGGGACCGCAGTGAGACCGTCGGACCGGATCTCATCCAGTGCTGGATCACTGTGGATAAGGATCAGGATTATAAGGTTACGCTAAGCAAGGATAAGGTGAAGGAATACGTTGCCTGGCTGGCCGAGACCTACGATACCGTGGAGTCCACCAGACATTTTACCTCCATCTGTGGGAATGATGTCACAGTTTCCGGCGGCCCTTATGGCTGGAAGATCGATCAGGATGCAGAGTATAAGAAGCTATATAAGCTGATTAAGAAGCATGCTGTCAAGGAAGGCAGGAAGCCGGTCTATGCCCATAATGCCAAGTGCCGTGACAGCAACGATCTGGGAGATACCTATGTGGAGGTCGATCTGTCCGCACAGCATATGTGGTTTTACAAGGATGGGGAGATTCTGGTGTCCACGGATGTGGTAACCGGAGATCCGACCAAGGGACATGCAACTCCGACGGGAGTGTATTATATTTTATACAAGACGACCAATTATACCTTAACAGGACAGGGCTATGCCAGTGATGTAGACTATTGGCTTCCGTATATGCAGCGTGGAATCGGTATCCATGATTCCTCCTGGCGTAATAAATACGGTGGAAATATCTATCACGGGGACGGTTCTCACGGTTGTGTAAATACTCCACTGGAGGCCGTGAAGAAGATCTATGAGAATATAGACACGACTTATCCGGTTGTGGTACATGAATAATCCCTGCGATAAGTGATCGCAGGATGTTAAGATGAAAGGAGATAACTATGGGACTTATATTAGCAGCAGCAGGTGCTTTATCCAGCACATTGGCAGATCAGTGGAAGGAGTATTTCTACTGCGAATCCCTGGGAAAGGATACCCTGGTAGCAAAAGGTGTGAAGAAAACAAAACGCAACTCCAACAGGGGTGATGATAATATCATCACCGATGGATCCAAGATTGCTGTCGCAGATGGTCAGTGTATCATCATCGTAGAAAATGGTAAGGTCATCGATGTTTGTGCAGAGCCAGGCGCTTATGAATATGATACCAAGACATCCCCATCCGTATTCGGAGGTAAATTCTTAGAAGGTCTGAAGGGCGTTGCCAAGGAGACCTGGAAGAGATTCCAGTTTGCCGGCGGAACCGGTAAAGATCAGCGTATCTATTATTTTAATCTGAAGGAGATCATGGGGAATAAATACGGTACCGCAACTCCGATTCCTTTCCGTCTCATTGATACCAATATCAATATGGATATGGATATCTCCATTCGTTGTAATGGTGAGTTCTCTTATCGTGTCGTAAATCCGATGTTATTCTATACAAATGTATGTGGTAATATCTCCAAATCCTACGATCGTTCCGAGATTGATTCCATGCTGAAGACCGAGCTTCTGACTGCTTTACAGCCAGCCTTCGGCCGTCTGGCAGAGACCGGAATCCGTTACAGCATGCTTCCGAATCATACCATGGAGATCGCAGATCACCTGAATGAGACCTTATCCAAGAAATGGACCGAGCTTCGCGGACTGGAGGTCGTATCCTTTGGTATCAACAGTATCTCGATTCCGAAGGAAGACGAGGATATGATCAAGCAGGCTCAGAAGAAGGCCATGATGAAGGATGCAGCTTATGCCACTGCAACGCTCAAGGATGCAGCAGCTGAAGCTATGGTGGCAGCAGCTAAGAATTCCGCCGGTGCGATGCAGGGCTTCATGGGCATGAATATGGCAGGCAATATGGCAGGTAACCTCTTCGGACAGGATGCAGCAAGTCAGCCGGCTCAGCAGCCGGTTCAGGTACAGGCTCCGGCATCGGCTAAGGCAGGCGGCTGGACCTGCAGCTGTGGTGCAGTGAACACCGGTAAGTTCTGTGCAGAGTGTGGAAATGCAAAGCCGGCCAATGACAGCTGGACCTGCAGCTGTGGTGCGGTCAACAGCGGTAAGTTCTGTTCGGAATGCGGTGCGAAGAAACCAAGCGGACCGGCCAAATGCTCCTCCTGCGGATGGACAGCAAGTGATGGAAGTACACCAAAGTTCTGTCCGGAATGCGGCAATCGTTTTTAATCTATAGCTTATAAAGGTTCATCGATGCCATGGAGCCAGATTCATGGCATCGCTTGAAAAAAGAAGAATATGTAAGATTTTTAATTGATAAATCTCAGAAAGGAGACGAGTCATGGGACAGATTAAGGCATATAAATGTCCGAACTGTGGTGGTTCGATAGAATTTGATAGTAAGTCTCAGAAGGCCAAATGTCCATACTGTGATACAGAGTATGATATCAGCGTCTTTGAAGAACTGGCGGACCTGGAGGAGCAGTCCGTTCTGACATCCGATGAACCGGTATGGGACAGTGAAGCCGGATCAGAGTGGGCATCCGGCGAAGAGGAGGGCATGAAGGTCTTCTCCTGCCAGTCCTGTGGTGGAGAGATCATCGCCAATCAGAATACAGCAGCATTACGATGTCCGTATTGTGATAACCCGGTGGTATTTACCGGTAATCTGTCCGGAAGTCTGAAGCCGGACCTGATTATTCCATTTAAGTTAGATAAAAAGCAGGCCAAGGAGAATCTGATCAGGCATTTATCCGATAAGGTCTTACTTCCTAAGGTTTTCAAGGATCAGAATCATATCGATGAGATTAAAGGCATCTATGTTCCTTTCTGGCTCTTCGACGGCGAGGCTGACGGCGAGTCTGAATACAAGGCAACCAAGGTCAGACATTGGGAAGATGCAGAGAATACTTATACGGAGACCAGTTATTACCGGGTATTTCGTGCCGGTAGTCTGGCTTTTCAGAAGATCCCTGTAGATGGCTCTAAGGTGATGGCAGATGATCTCATGGAGTCCATCGAACCTTATGATTATTCTGAGGCCATTGACTTCAAGACTGCCTATCTGTCCGGCTATCTGGCAGATAAATATGATGTGACGGCAGAGGACAGTAAGGAGAGAGCGGAGAAACGTATTCAGCATAGCGTGGAATATAGCCTCCGTAAGAGTGTCTCAGGCTATGAGACAGTAAATGTAGAGAATAGTAATTTTCAGTTACGTAAGAGTTCCGCAAAGTACGCTTTACTTCCGGTATGGCTTCTCAATACCAGCTGGAATGGGGAGAAATATACATTTGCCATGAATGGACAGACCGGTAAATTCGTCGGTAATCTGCCGATGGATAAGGGACTCTACTGGAAACATTTCGGTGTGACGGCCGGTATTGCTTCTGTGATCATGTTCGTACTGATTAACATCTTTTTTAACTTTATGTGATGGAAGGAGGAAGCGTTATGAGATTATGGATAAAAAGATTCCGATGCTATGCTTTATTGCTTATGTCCTTACTTATCGTGACGGCTCTGCCCGTATACGCAGCGACTTCCGACGGCTCTGATGGCTCGAATATGCTTATCTGCCTGCTTGCAGCCATCGTGATCGGCTGTATCATATCCTTTGCCATGACCGGAATCAAAAAAGCAGCTTTAACAAGCGTGCATTTTGAAAAAACAGCCAATAATTATGTCTCTTCCGAAGAGATTACCAAGCGGAGAGATGTCTTTCTCTATAAGAATCTGACGGTAACGGAAAAGCCAAAAGATAATCATAAAGAATAACGAAAGTGGCCTTCGTCTGCTCCACAGCACATGAAGCACAACCGAAGTTTTGAAACGATAAGAAAATAAGATCATATATACGCGGATTCTGACCAGGATTCGCGTATATTTGCATCATAGCACAGGGGATGTAGCATAGGAGGATTTATGAAAGAGGAACATACATACAAATGGGCCACCTTAGGTTGTGGCGTAATCGCCCATGAACTGGCGCAGGCCATGGAGAAAAGGGGGCAGAGGTTATATTCTGTTGCTAATCGTACCCATGAGAAAGCACTTGCATTTGCTGACAAGTACGGTATCGAAAAGGTCTATGATGAGATTGATGACCTATTCAAGGATGAAGAGGTAGATATTATCTACATCTCCACACCGCATAATACACATATATCTTATCTTCGTAAGGCCCTGGCCGCAGGCAAGCATGTACTGTGTGAGAAGTCGATCACTTTAAATAGTGAAGAACTGGAAGAAGCCATCGCTCTGGCAGAGGAGAATCACGTCTTACTGGCTGAGGCCATGACCATCTATCATATGCCGATCTATAAGGAAATAAAAGAGAAGGTCGATCGTGGGGATCTGGGAGAATTGAGACTGATTCAGATGAATTTCGGCTCCTATAAGGATTATGATATGACAAATCGTTTCTTTAACCGTAATCTGGCCGGCGGAGCCATGCTGGATATCGGTGTCTATGCCTTATCCTTTGTAAGATGGTTCATGTCATCCTGTCCGGATCAGATCTTATCTCAGGTAAAATATGCTGAGACAGGTGTCGATGAACAGGCCAGCATCTTACTTAAGAATAAGGAAGAAGAGATGGCGACGGTGATTCTGTCCCTCCATGCAAAACAGCCGAAACGTGGAACAATTGCTTATGATAAGGGTTATGTAGAGATCTATGAATATCCGAGAGGTCAGAAGGCTGTGATCACCTATACATCGGATGGTCATCAGGAAGTCATAGAAAGTGGTTCTACTAAGGATGCTCTGGTTTATGAGCTTGAGGATATGGAGGCTTCCATCCTTGGAACTGACGACCGTGTCCATCTGGATTATACCAGAGATGTGATGGACATGATGACCAGGATCCGCAGAACCTGGAATATGACTTATCCGGAAGAAGAATAAGAGGAAGATTATAAGATTAATAAATTCAGCGATTGATAAGAAATGAAGAGGTGATCAAAAAAGACTTAAGTAGCTTATGAAGTGAGAGATAGATAGAGAACTATTCGCAAAACTCAACTTTAACGCAGAGTTCTATATCTTTTTCTCTATTTCCACTTTTTAACGATTACTCAGCTTCTTATGTATATCTCGATATCTGGCACTATCAAATATGACTCTTTTGGCTTGTCGATATATGAAAAACAGGCATCCGGGATCTTGTGATCCTTAATGCCTGTTTTTTACTCTTCTCTAATTCTCCTATTCATTCCGTTCTCTTACTCATTCTGTTCAAAGAGCCCCTCCAGCTTTTCGTGCATACTCCCGTCCTCCAGGAAGCTTATGACATCCTGGTATCTGATGTCGTGCAGATGATAATGAAGTGCTTCATAGGAAGTTATGATCAGAAATGCCAGGGCTATACTTATAAGGATTTGATTTATCTTATCTCTCATCTTATTCAATATTTTATTATTAAATTTACTGTTTTCGAGTATAAAAAAGTTATATATGCATTAGTCCTCTTCGATTAGTTCGTGCTCCGTCATATTTCTGCCGACTTTAGCATCTGCGATTGCAGCCGCAAGGCTCCTCATATTTTGCAGTTCATCAATCCAGGATGCTATCTCCAGCATTCGCTCCACGCAATCACCATACGCCACATAATCATCCGAAAAGTGCCACCCTTAAATACTACATTTTCCAGCTTTTCTGATAGCAGACGGAGAATCAGCGTTACATAATAATCCTTTTCAACCACAGCACCGGCTCTTCCTGTCGCATTCACGACCTGTTCAATGATATCTTTAAAGTCTTCTCTTTCCTCATGCAGATACATATTGCACCCCCGTATCATAAATTGCTTTGTATATTTTCAATGGGTAATACGAAATGTAGCGATCTGCCAATTCTTTTGTGATATGGTGATCCCTGGCATACTGTGTTAAGATACGCCCGCATTCCTTAGGCTCAAGTTCAGAGGACTTGTCGATATCCTTAAGGCAATCCAGAAGCTGCAGAACATAGATATTTTCTTCTGTTACTTCTGTTACCGGACGTCTGAGCACGTACTTGCGATTCTTAATGGTAATTTCACGCACCTGTGCCGGAGCATTGTTGCTTGTAATTTCTTCCTTGTATGGCACCTGCGTAGATAGACCCAATCGATTCGCCAATGTGAAACCCGAATAAAAACCCACATAGCGTCCTTGCCGGCGAATATATTTGTGAAGAGCAACGGTTTCTGCGGATAAGGAAGCTTCCTCACCAAGCAGATTCTTCTTCGGCAAATAATAAATGCCCGCTTCAAATCGACGAATTGTCCCCTGATCAGTCAGTTTTTTTAAATGATATCTCAGATTTTCTTCTGTCATTCCCTCAACTACAAGATCGGTCAGGAAAATAGGTTCGCCCTTTTTATAATTGTTTATCAAATATGTATATATCATAGCCTCACCGCTTTCGGAAAGTAAATTATAGTTTTACTTATTGTTAGTATATCATCTGTTATTATATACGTCAATATTTCAAAGTGAGAAAAATCCCGCCTGCCGTGGCACACGTAAAGCAACTTAATACTCATTTTCCGTTTTCTTCTTTTCTATTTCCACTCTGCTAGGTACGAGCCTTAGGTGGCTTCTCTTCTACTATATCAGAGATGCTCTTAGGGTTGCATGGAAAAAGCGCCCAGGACTGTTACATCTCAGGCGATTTCTATATAAAATATGATATTGTTATTTGTGTAAATAACAATATACAGGAATGATAAGATGGATTTTATTTTAATAAAATATATAATAGATATATAACAACTTTTTCTATAATATTTATAAAAATATTTGAATTATATAACAATAAATCTTATACAAATAAATATACACAAAAATGTTATTTATACAAATAACATACCTCTTATACTCTTTCACTTGTTTCATTTCCTTATCAGTGATAAAATAATGTCAGAGGAATCTATCGATAGCAGAAAGGAAGTTATTATGAAGCTGCAACAGGTATTGAGTCGTGTTCGTAAGGCAGTTGAAGATTATCATATGATAGAGGAAGGTGATAAGATCGCCATCGGTATCTCAGGGGGTAAGGATAGCTTAACCCTGCTCTATGCCATGTCCTATCTGCGCAGATTTTATCCCCGACATTTTGATATCATTGCAGTGACGGTTGACCTGGGCTTCGGGAATCTTGACTTATCTCGTATCAGAGCTTTGTGTGATCAACTGGAAGTGGAATACCATCTTGTGGAGACTGAGATCGCTCCGATCGTCTTCGAAGCCAGAAAGGAGTCCAACCCTTGTTCCTTATGTGCCAAGATGCGAAAAGGCGCTCTGAATCAGGCAGTGAAAGATTTGCAATGTAATAAAGTCGCTTTCGCCCATCATAAGGATGACCTGGTGGAGACCATGATGATGTCATTTTTGTTTGAAGGCAGACTACATACCTTCTCTCCTGTTACCTATTGGGATCGTAGCGGGCTGACTCTGATCCGCCCTCTGCTCTACATGTATGAAGGGGAAGTGAAAGGCTTTGTTCGGGAGATGAACCTGCCGGTTCTCAAGAGCCCCTGTCCCATCGATGGATCCACCAAGAGAGAATACGTAAAGAAAGTGATCAACCAGTTGAATCATGATCATCCGGGCGCCAAGGCCAAGATGTATCATGCCATTATGGAAGGAATCGTTAATCAGGAGAATTTTGATTTATAAAATATCATGAAGTTCGCACGGTTCCGGACAGATATAGATTGTATAAGAAAGGAAATGTCATATTACTTATGATGAAACAGAATCCCAGTTATTCTGAAAAAATAAATATGGAAAATGAACGAAGGCTTCGCAGGTTATGTCGTGAGCTGCCGGCCTTCTGTAAGGAATTCTTTCGAGGGATTGAGCCGACGACCTCTTCCAGAACCAGAATCGCCTACGCTTATGACCTCAAGATATTTTTTCATTTTCTGCAGGAGGAGTATCCTGATATCGCCCAGGGTCCTCTCACCTCCTGGCCTGTGGAGGTCCTTGATCAGATCACGCTGACACAGCTGGAGGAGTATCTGGACTATATCAAGCTCTATGAGACCGATCAAAACAAGGTCTATTCCAATGAGGAACGTGGCAGGATGAGAAAGACCGCCAGCATCCGTTCTTTTTATAAATTTTTCTATCGCAAGCAAAAGATTGAGAAAAATACAGCCAGTCTCCTGAATATGCCCAAGAAGCATGAACAGGCTATCATACGTCTGGAGGTGGACGAGATTGCCAGACTGTTGGATTCGGTGGAGGATGGATCCAAGCTGACCAAGGCACAACAGAGGTATCATAATAAGACCAAGGTAAGAGATCTGGCTATCCTCACTCTCCTGCTGGGCACCGGTATCCGTGTATCTGAGTGTGTGGGGCTGGATATCATGGATCTGGACTTCGATACCAATGGGATGAAGATCCACCGTAAAGGCGGAGCGGAGGTCATCCTTTATTTCGGGGACGAAGTCAGAGAAGCTCTTATGGATTATCTGGATGAAAGAGAATTGATCCTGCCTAAGGAGGGCTCGGAGGATGCCCTCTTCTTATCCATGCAGAAGAGCCGTATCAGTGTTCGTGCGGTGGAGAATCTGGTGAAAAAATATGCCCGGACGGTTACCACGCTTAAGAAGATCACCCCACATAAGCTGCGCAGTACCTATGGTACGCAGCTTTATAAAGAGACCGGGGATATCTATCTGGTGGCCGATGTCTTAGGACATAGTGATGTAAATACGACCCGTAAGCACTATGCTGCCATGGAGGATGAAAGACGTCGTATGGCAGCCGGTAAAGTGCAGCTGCGTGAGGAGAAAAAGTCCGGATCATAGCCGATCTGACTGAGAAACTATAGATAAAAATCTAGCGGGATCATAAGCTGATCCGGCTGAGAAATTTAACATAAAGCAGGAGCATAAGCTATTATGCTCCTGTAAATTCATACACTCAGAATCATCAGGAAAGGACAGTTATTATGAAACCATCTCGACGAGAATATAAATACGCTTTGGAAAATTATGATGGTGTCATGCATACTACCCTGAACCCGGAGGGCCCCGGCGTGGTCAGAATCCATGTGATCCCTCCTCGATTCAGTAAGGAGGATATCGCTCCCAGTGTCGTAATTCTGAATGGTCAGGATATCATCCCTTTAAATGTATCCTGGACCATCCTGTTATCAGAATTCATCAAGGAAGTGAATCAGTATCATGACCGGGAGATCCTGCAGGAGGATGCAGACCATATACTTAAGGCTACCTGCAAGCGGGTACATAAGGTCTATCCCTTTGTCTCTTCCAAGCGTCTTCGTTCCGATATCTATACCATCATGAAGACATTTACACAGATTGCCTATCAGCAACCGGTAGACGAATCGGTCGGTTACATCCGTATCGGTGATTATGCCCCTTATATGACAGCGCCTCATCGTATGGACCTTATGGTCAGTGCCATGACCAAGGATGGATGCTGGCATTGTAATCAGCGTTGTATTCATTGTTATGCAGCCGGTCAGGAGCATGCGGAGGAAGCGGAACTGGATACAGAATCATGGAAGCAGATTCTGGTTCGTTTAAAAGATGCAGGAATTCCCCAGGTGACATTTACCGGTGGGGAGCCTACCCTGCGTGATGATATCATCGAATTAATCGATGCGGCCCGTTGGTTTGTCACCCGCATGAATACCAACGGCATCCTTCTGACGGAAGAATTCTGCCGCAAGCTATGGGATGCCTCTCTCGATAGTATACAGATTACATTTTATTCCTCAGAGAAAGAGATTCATAATAGCTTAGTGGGGGCTGATCAATATGACCATACTGTGGCTGGAATCCGTCATGCCTTGCAGGCCGGACTCAGTGTGTCTGTGAATACTCCGTTATGCAGTTTAAATAAAGACTATGTTAAGACCCTGGAATTCTTACACGATATGGGTGTACTCTATGTAACCTGTTCCGGTCTCATTACGACGGGAAATGCGACAAAAGCAGACTCTGAGAAGCTGCAGTTAAGTAAGGATGAGATTAAGGAAGTTCTGAAGGAGGCGGTAGCTTACGCTTATGGTCACGGCATGGAGATCAGCTTCACCTCTCCCGGTTGGATCGAAGAGAGCTATTGCCAGGAGCTTGCAATTATGACACCGACCTGCGGTGCCTGCCTCAGTAATATGGCAGTGACCCCATCCGGTCAGGTGGTAGCTTGCCAGAGCTGGCTATCGGATGAGACCCTGGGCGATGTACTGCATGATTCCTGGGATGCTATCTGGAATCACCCTTTGTGCTGCAAGCATCGTGAATATTCTGCAAAGATGTTGGGTAACTGCCCATTAAGGAGGGATAAACATGAAGCATAAACTGATCTGCCTCCTGTCGGCCATTACTCTCCTGCTATGCATGGGAATCCTCCTCTCTCCGGCTCAGGTCCATGCCCAGAATCTGGATGAGATCGAGAAATATGATATCACCATTGATGTCAATAAGGATGCCAGCTTAAATATCAATTATCACATTGAATGGCGTGTCCTGGATTCGGATTCCGAAGGACCACTGGAATGGGTAAAAATCGGTATCCCTAACTCTAACTGGACAGATTATCAGGAGATCTCCGATAATATCAGTGATATGGATATTACGGAGGAAGGCGGCACTTATGCGGAGATCTACTTCGATGATTCTTATTATGAAGGGGATCTGGTGACCTTTGAATTCTCCATCGTGCAGGACTATATGTATCAGATGAATAAAGTAAAAGAGGGATATACTGTCTATACCTTTACGCCTGGTTGGTTCGATGAGATTGTCGTAGATGAGCTTACCATCCGCTGGAATGCAGACAAGATGACTTCCTGGAGCCCGGACTGTCTGGTCCGGAACGGATATAATACCTGGACGACCTCTTTAGCCGAAGGAGAAAGCTATACGGTAACGGCAACCTACCCCAACGATGCCTATGCCTTTAATCAGGATGTCAGCGATGATTATGAAGAGACCTATTATGATGACGATTATGATGATGACGATTATGATGATGACTATTATGAATACTATGAGGACGATGATTTCCTCGGGGGTCTCTTCTATCCATTTATCCTGGTCGTATTTATTGTAGGAGCCGGCATCTATTCCTATCTGAACCATAAACAATATGATAAGGGTTCGAATTTCGGTTCTGCGACCAAAACCAAGGTGACCAGGACCAAGATCGTCTATCATACCAATTGTCCGAACTGCGGTGCTCCGAGAAAAGAAGGTAAAGATTCCTGCGAATATTGCGGAACCAGTCTGGTGAAAAGTGAGGAGATCGTCAAGGAAGAGGAATTATCCGATGAGGAGAAGGAAACTATGAGGACTTATAATACCGATGGTGAGTATGCTTACAGAGGTATGCCAAATGTATTTATCCGTGTTCATACAACGCATATCCCGGTTCCACCCAGATCTTCCGCCCATCGGTCAATCTCTCATCATAGCTCCTGTGTTCACAGTTCCTGTGCCTGCGCCTGCGCTTGCGCCTGTGCCTGTGCCGGAGGCGGACGAGCAGGTTGTTCCAATAAGGACTTCTATCGTACCAATCTTAAGCTGAGGCAATTGGAATATAAGAAAAAAAGTGAATTGAGCCAATCGGAATATAAGAAAGAAAGTGAATTGAGCCAATCGGATTATAAGAAACAGGAAAATAGATAAAGAAAAAAACCATCTCCACAGAAGGAATTGTCTAACAATAGATTCTGCTTGCGAGATGGTTTTCTTATGTAAGAACATGTAGAAATATGCTCTGAAAAAATATATGACTAACTGAGAACCCTGTCTCAGAATAGTTAACTTAATAAGCGCTTGCTGTGTCCTCTGCAATCTCATAATAAGGAATCATAAGTGAAGCTCCGGCTGTAATCTGATCACCGCTTAACTGGTTGCACTCCCGGATCTCCTCAATGTATTCCTTAATATCATGATAGCCAGGATTCATATTATCCTCGGCAATACTCCATAAGCTGTCTCCATAGTGAATCTTTACAATCTTATACTGAAGCTCGGATAAATGCTCCTCTGCATATACAACGGATGCCTCATTATGCATCATATGGAAGATAAAAAATACGCCTGCAGATAAGAGAATGCAGATCATGACCATCAGGATATCCTTCTTAAAGGAGTGGTCGTGAAGACGATTGACCGGACGACTGTGATGCATCGGAACAGAGTGTCTGTTCATCGATCTGTCTATGGTTCTGACTGTTCTACTCTTCATGCTTCTGCCTGCAGTTCCTGCCGGTACTCCGACTGCCAGGGCCTTACTGCCATAGCCTGAATAGGAATAGGTCCGGCCATCAGTATGAACATAGTTTACTCTGCGTGTGTTGTTATAATGTAAGGCTCTATCTGCTGTATACTGCTTCATAACTTCTCCTCCTGTATTCCTGATCTATTTAAAATTCATGAAACGTATGTTTTGTGAAAGTATGTTCACGAACATGTGTTTCTTATATGCGTATTATATCGAACGTTCATTCGTTTGTCAAGATATATTTTCGAATAAATGTTCGCACACAAAAATATGTTCCAAACACTTGTTTTCTGCCTGATCTCGTGTTAAAATGGTATAAACATATGTTTGCAAAGAAGCTCATACCGCAATACACAGCTTGAATAAGGAGATGACACATTATGAGTTATGGTAAAATCAGTGCCAAGCAGCGTGAGATTTTAGAATATATCAAGGATTCTATTCTGAATCAGGGTTATCCGCCTGCTGTCCGGGAGATCTGTGAGGCAGTTCATCTGCGTTCGACCTCTTCCGTACACTCTCACCTGGAGACTTTGGAGAAGAACGGATACATCCGCAGGGACCCAACCAAACCAAGAGCTATCGAGATCATCGATGATAATTTTAATCTGGCCAGACGTGAATTGGTGAATGTTCCGATCATAGGCACCGTCACCGCCGGTCAACCGATCCTGGCAGTGGAGAATATCGAAGGTTACTTTCCGATCATGCCGGAGTTTATTCATAATCGACAGACCTTCATGCTGACAGTTAAGGGTGAGAGTATGATCAATGCCGGTATCTATGACGGTGACTATATCCTGGTCGAAGAGACTCCGACCGCTTCCGATGGCGAGATCATCGTTGCACTACTGGATGATTCCGTCACTGTGAAGACATTTTATAAAGAGGAACATCAGATCCGCCTGCAGCCGGAGAATGATTCTATGGACCCGATCATCGTGCCGGATGATGTGTCCTTCTCCGTCGTAGGTAAAGTCGTAGGACTCTTCCGTTCTTTCCGTTAATTAAGTCACTTATAATATATTCGAAGAACAGTCCCATAAAAAGGACTGTTTTTCTGCTTTATCCTCATTTCATCGGATTGACTTTCCTGATATCGGGTGATAAACTGAGAAGAAAATATACACAAAGAAGGGATACAGTATGTTAAAATGGCTTATGTTTGCTCTGCTTGTCTTATTTAACATTTACTGCCTGTGGCGTATCTTTCGCTACATGAAGAAAATAAGCAGCAGACTCAATCATCTCACACTCTTTGTGACCATCGGAATCCTCTTCGTGGTCATGAGTGTTTTTCTCCTGCTGGGTGCATTGCTTCCTTACAGCAGCATCCGGACATTTTTCCACATTATCAGTAATTACTGGCTGGGATTCTTCATCGAGTTTGTAACCTTTACCCTGCTTGTTGATCTGATCATGCTGGTGGTGAAGCTGGTGAATCGATTCCATCCGGTGGCTTTTCTGCACAAACCGATTGATTACGGTGTTCGTCTGACACTCATCTTTGTGCTGTCTCTCGGATGCACTGTCTACGGTGCCATTCATGCGGAGCATCTTTATACCAACAGCTATGAGGCGGAGGTCAGCAAGGATGCTAATGGTGTGGAGGACCTTAATATTGTTGTCATGGGTGATCTTCATCTGGGATACAGTGTCGGTCTGAAAGAGATGCAGGCGATGGTGGATTCGGTAAATGCATTGAATCCGGATATCATCATCCTGGCCGGTGATGCATTTGATAATGAATATGAAGCGATTGCAGAGGATCAGGAGATCATAGAGACTCTGCAGGGCTTAAAGAGTAAGTATGGTTTATATGCGACCTGGGGGAATCACGATGTGACAGAGACCCTGGTCGGAGGCTTCCCTGTCACCAACGGGGATGGGGCGATGAGAGATCCCCGGATGACCCAGTTCCTGACTGACTGCGGCTTTACACTGATCGAGGATGATACGCTTCTGATCGATAACAGCTTCTATCTGATTGGCCGTAAGGATACAGAGCGTGCCGGTGACGGTACCAAGAACCGTAAGACTATTGAGGAGCTGACGCAGGATCTGGATGCTTCTCTCCCATGGATCGTGATCAATCATGAACCGGATGAGCTTGACGAGACCGCTGCAGTAGGTGCAGATCTCAGCTTAAGCGGCCATACCCATGCCGGACAGTTCTTCCCATTGACCATCGTTCAGCCTTTCCGCTGGAAGAATCACTGGGGATGCAAGCAGTTCGATCAATTATGGGCTTATACCACATCTGGTGTCGGTGTCTACGGACCTCCACTGAGGATCGCTACCGATGCGGAGATCATGCAGATTCAGGTACATTTTACAGGAAAATAAATCGCTGGCTTTCTTTTGAAAGATGACACAATAAGGGCGTAACAGAGACGGGGATCGATATCCCGAGAATTTCTGTTACGCCCTTTTTTCTTGCTTTTATCCACAGGAAAATGCTGCCAGCCTCTTGGGCAGCATGCCCAGTCCGCCGTCGGTGATCAGAGTCTCATCGGCTTCGATCTGCAGGGTTTTCGCCCGGAATCGGAAGAGGAGCCTTACCCCGCTGCCGGCATCCATCCGCCGGATCTCCATCTCCAGCACATCCTGACTGCGCCAGCCGGCACTGGCCGCGATGACAAGGGATTTGCCTGCCAGCATGCCTTCCTTTCTGCAAAAGGTATCACAGAAGGATGCTTCAATCTGATTCGGCTGTCCGGCCTCGTTTACATGCCATATGACACTATCCTGTGTGAAGGTAAAATACATGGACTCAATATTGCTGTTATCGGCGACTCTGCGCAAGCCGGTTCCTCCGATGATGGTTTCCAGACCACTGCAGCCGTATCGGCCCAGCATACTTCCCTGGGCACGATCCGGATTCAGTCCTCTCCTGGGGTACTCTTCCAGCTCACAGGCAGAGGATAAGACCGGTGATCCCGTCGTCTGAGGAATGGATGCGATGACGGAGTCGGATTCCGCCGGCGTTTCTTCTGACCCCTCTTGCGGACAGAGATGATAGACCCTGCCCTCCAGCCATCGCTCGGCAGTAGGATTGCGACTGTAGCGCATGGCGGGCAGCTTAAGCCCTTTCATATAGTCTGTCAGATCCATATCTACGGCTCCGGCCGCCTGAGCTGCTGCCCGGTCCTCATGGATCGCCGGAATCAGATGTCGGTACATGGCATCTACCATAGACTGGGTCTGTTCGGTCGCTGCATTTGTTATGACGATCAGATCCAGAGTAGGGAAGACAAAACCGAACTGACCGAAGGCACCGTCGGCGCGGAAGGAGGACGGCAGGGAACCCATCCAGCACTGATAACCATAGCCACAGGCCCACTCCTTGACATGTCCTTCGCTATCTCCTGCTGTCTCGATCTGCTTGCTGCCTGCAATCTCATACCAACCCGGCAGGATCGCCTGCCCTTCCCAATAGCCCTTCTGTAACATAAAATATGTAAAACGTGCCATATCCTCCAGTCTCAGACGAAAACCGGAACCGCCCATCTGGGTGTGCTGCGCATCCGGCAGACACTCGCAGGTAGCCGGTCCGATGCCGAGCGGATCAAAGAGGCGAGGACGCAGATAATCGGTCAGATCCTCTCCGGTGATCCGCTTGATCACCGCACTCAGAGCATTACTGCCGGCAGTATTATAACGGTAAAATGTACCTGGCTCATAGATGACCGGATGGCGGAAGAAGCTTTTTAACCAGTCTGCACTCTTATCGGTGATCTCATATTCATGGCCACAGGACATGGTTAAGAGATGGTGGATAGTGATATGCTGCAGATGCTCATAGAGCTGTTCGGAGCTGATATGGGCAGGTACGCCCTCTCTGTCGATCTCTGCTATCTCCGGTACCAGCTCCGGAAAGATATCAATCAACCTATCCTTCAGCTGGAGACGACCTTCCTGCACCAGGAAGCCGATGGCTGTGGCCGTCAGTGATTTGGAGAAGGAATAGAGAGGATGCATATCCTCTTCCTGATAAGGATACCAGGAGCCGCTGGCGACGCAGAAGCCATGACGGATAATCATAAGACGATGCAGCTCCAGACCATTTCGTTCTGTTTCTTTTATAAAATCAAGGATACCCTGAGGATCCATCCCCTGTGCCAGGGGATCCGAAGATGGAAAATATGACATAAGTCCCTCCTTATATGAGGAAAACCGCCACAGCAGTCTGCGACGGTTTTCATGAATAGAATCCTTAATAATTACTGCCCTCTGTCGTGTTACCGATATACTCGGAGCTGCCGAAGCCTAAGATCAGATAGAAGATCGGACGCAGGAGCCATAAGCCGATGGTATAACCCACACCATGTCCGAAGGACTTAGACAGTTTGTTGCAGGCGAATATCTGCAATACGATCACTGCGAGACTGATCGCAGTGGTAACGATCGTGAGAAGGCCGCTGGAATCGCTTCCTAGCTCCTGCAGAGCATAGAGAGCCACCTGTAAGACCAGTGTGATGCCGTACATCATTCCATTCCAGGTATGCTCATAGATTACATAGGTGCCGTAAAACGGAATAAGACTCTTCCATCCCGGCTCTCCCATCTTGACCATCATCTTCCATCCGGCGATCAGCTGGAAGATGTACCAGATGATCAGTCCGACAAACATACCGCCGATGACGGCCAATATTCCGCTTGCGATTGCTGTTTCACTTGCCATAGTAATATCCCTTTCTGTAATATGATAAATTTCATGGCATGCTCTGCCATGCCGGCCTATCTGACGATAAGCACGATTTCATAGATTAGAATAAACTTTTCTGGCAAATTTGTCAATCCATGACATAAGATACAGGCCTGTAATTTCCATGACATAGGATGTAAGCCAGTGACTAAAAGATGGGGAACATTCTTGATTTTTCATTGTGTAATAGCTGATTTTATACTAAAATATAGAGTAAGAAGGTATTCAATCATAAATGTATTGTAAGGAGGTATACTATGTCACAGTTTATTATTGGTATTGATGCAGGAACCACAGGAATCCGCGCCATCGCATTTGATCATGATTCCAACATATTATCCAATGCCTACTCAGAGTTCACACAGTATTTTCCACAGCCGGGCTGGGTGGAGCACGATGCAAATGAGATCTACGATGTGACCATCGCTATGATCCGCAAATGTATCGAGGAAGGCGGCCTGGACATGAAGGAGCTGGTAGCCATCGGTATCACCAACCAGCGTGAGACCACCGTCTTGTGGGACAAGAATACCGGCAAGGCAGTCACCCGCTCTATCGTATGGCAGGATATGCGTACGGCGGACCGTGTGGCAGAATTTAATGCAAAATATATTCCGGAACGATATGATCGCTTGGGATCCATCGCCATGACCAATGGTAGTGCTCCTAAGATTGAGTGGATCATGAATCAGTATCCGGAGGTAAAGAAAGGGATCGAGGACGGCGATATCCTCTATGGCTGGATCGACACCTGGCTGATCTGGAAGTTAAGCGGCGGCAAGGCCCATGTCACAGACTATACCAATACAGCGGGAACTCTTATGGCCGATATTACCAAGCTGGCTTATGATGATGAGATGCTGGCTGAGTTCGGTATCCCGCGCTCTATCCTGCCGGAGTTAGTCCTTACCGGAAGCTTCCAGGTAGATTCTGATCCGGAAGTGCTGGGTGTTCAGGTTCCGATCGCAGCCAGTGCCGGCGATCAGACAGCAGCAGCGGTGGGCCAGGCATGTATCAAACCGGGTATGATCAAGAATACCTACGGAACCGGTTCCTTTATCGTACTGAATGCCGGTGAGAATCTGCCACAGAATATCCCTTCCGAGACCGGACTCTTCATCGAGACGGCCAATGATATCGGTGACAAGCAGCATTATGCTCTGGAAGGCTTCGCCAATGTATCCGGCTCTGCGATCCAGTGGCTGCGTGACGGTGCCGGTATCGTGAAAAATGCCAAGGAAGCAGAGGAATTAGCGAATTCCGTCGAGGATAACGGTGGGGTATACTTCGTTCCTGCCTTTGCCGGTCTGCCAAATGGTTCGGATCCTTATGCTCGCGGAACTATCATCGGTATTACCAGAGGAACGACAGCTGCTCATCTCTGTCGTGCAGCTATCGAGGCTATGGCTTATCAGGTGGCAGAATCCTTCCAGGCTATGGCAGAGTATGCCGGCGTGGAGATCAAGTCTGTCCGTGCTGATGGCGGCGGTGCGCAGAATGATTTCTTACTGCAGTTCCAGGCAGATATCCTGGGCGTTCCGGTAGAGCGTCCGATCATCACAGAGACCACCTGTCTCGGCGTGGCTTATCTGGCCGGTGTTAATGTTGGCTTCTGGAAGGATATGGATGAAGTGGCTTCCAAGTGGCAGTGTGAGAAACGCTTTGAGCCAAGACTGAGCGCCGAGGAGCGTAAGAAGCTTATGGATGGCTGGAATAAGGCAGTGAAGCATGCATCCGGCTGGCTGAAATAAATGTAATATCAGCAAAGCTGACCTGAAATAAGGGAAATATCAGCAAAGCTGACCTGAAATAAGAGCAATGTCAGCAAAGCTGTTCAGAAATAAGGGAAATGTCAGTATAGCTGATCTGAAATCGACAGCAGGACTCCGGAGTGAGTCCTGCTGTTATGGTAGAAATAAAAACGATGCATCCAATATACAAATCAGAAAAATCAGAAGATATAAAGAAAGAAGTGAAACGATGGGACAGATTGCATTGATTCACGGCAACATCATTCCCATGGATGGCAGAAAGCGCTACTCTGCTGTCTTAGCTCAGGATGGTAAGATCACTGCCATCGGAGGAGATGCCGAGATAAAGGAACTCGCAGAACAGAATAAGATTGAAGTGATTGATCTCAAGGGTGCCACGGTGCTGCCTGGCTTCCATGACTGCCATGCCCACCTCTCTCTCACCGGCTTTGATGCCCAGGGCATCAATATGTACGATGCCGGAGATATCGCAGAAGTGGTCTCCAGACTGAAGGAGGCAGATGAGACCTGGCCAGAGGGCCGCTGGCTCTATGGTATGCGACTGGATGAAGGCTTACTCGATGAGAAGCGTCCACCGACGATGGAGGAATTAGCAGAATTAAAGCGCCCGGCCCTGATCTCTGATCGAGGCGGTCATTATGTCATCGTCAATCAGATGGCATACGATGCCCTTGGTATGAGCCCGGAGGTCGAAGGCGTACGCATGGGTCCGGACGGCAAGCCAAACGGCAGACTGCAGGATCGTGCCAATAAGGTTGCCAGAAATGGCTTCCCTCGCAGCAGGGAGGAGGTTCTGGAGGCCATGGTCTATACCGGACAGGAGGCCCTGAAGAAGGGCATCACGACCATTCATGCCCAGGAGGGATTTACCGAGGATGATCCGGCAGTACCGCTTCTGATCGAGCATATGGAGGACTTTCCGGTGGATCTGGTCATCTACTGGTGTATGATGCCGGACTACGATGAGCCAATGGCAGAGAAACTCGGTATCCTGGGTGGAGATATCCTTCTGGACGGTTCCATCGGTTCGAGGACTGCTGCCTTCTTCCAGCCCTATGTGGATGGTGACGGAGGCTGTGGTTATCTGAACTTCAGCGAGCAGGAGGTCTACGACTTTGTGGAAGCCGGTATCGTCAGAGACCTGGCCATGAGCTTCCATGTCATCGGAGAAAGAGGCATCCATACTGCCCTGGATGCTTATGAGAAGGTCATGGATCAGCATCCGGAGAAGATAGACACTGCGAAGCTCCGTCTGGAGCACTTCGGCTGGCCATCCCAGGAAGATATCGACAGAGCAGCCAGACTGGGAGTACGCATCTCCACACAGCCTGCATTTACTTATTTACGTGGAGGCCCGGAATCTGTCTATCGCTCCCGCTTAGGTGAGGAAAGGGAGAAAGCCGGTTATCCGTTGCGACTCATGTTAGACGCCGGACTCTGCTTAGGCGGCGGTTCGGATTCCGATATCACACCGCTGGACGCTCTCCTTGGCATCCATGCAGCGGTGAATCCACCTTATCCGGAGAATGCCGTGACACCATATGAAGCCGTCCGCATGTACACCAGTGAAGGTGCCCGCTGCGGCTGGGAGGACGACAGGAAAGGTAAGCTAATCCCAGGTATGCAGGCAGATATGGTCATCCTGGACCAGGATCCCATGCAGGTCAATCCACAGACGATCAAGGACATCCAGGTACTGGCAACCATACGCAAAGGCAGTGTAGTATATAAGAAAGAAGAATCATAAAATGAAGCAGAAAGAATATTTTCTTCGCAGGGGCATACTTCTCCTTGCAATGGGGCTTCTTGCGATAGCCCTGGATAAGAATCCGGTATATGCCGAGGATGCCAGTCTGATCCGCGTGCCGGTGGTGGAGACCTCTGATATCCATGGATTCCTGGTCGATGTCTCCTCCGGTGACCCATCCAGCTACCAGTATCGCATGGCCTATATCTCGAATATTGTGAACGAACTGAGGGAGCAAAGCGATGTCCTCTTATTGGATGGCGGAGACATCTATCAGGGCAATGCCATCAGTAACCTGTCCTATGGCAAGTCCATGATCGCAGCCTATGATCTCATGGAATATGATGCCGTCGCCCTGGGTAACCATGAATTTGACTGGTCCGTCACTGATCTGATCGATGCGGACGGTACCATGGGCTCTTATGATTACGGAGAGGGTCTGTCTCATGACAGTCAGATTCCTGTTCTGGCAGAAAATGTATATTATAAGGATACAAAAGAGCATGTAAGCTTCGCCCAGGATTATATTATCCTGGAGAAGACCGGCCGCTCCGCTGACGGACAGGAAAAGAAGGTAAAGATAGCCGTGTTCGGCTACGAGGAGGACTATTCCAGCTCCATCATGGCGGCCAAGATCGCTCCTTATGTGATCGAGGAGGACGATCTGTCAGATATCGAGGCTGAAGCCGGTAAGCTGGAAGCCAGCGGCCAGGCCGATGCCACGATCCTCCTCTCCCATGCTCTGGCCAGCTCGGTTGCCAATTGTCTGAGTGAGGATACGGTGATCGATCTGGTCTGTGGCGGTCATACTCATTGGAATGAGACCGGGAAGACGGAAAATCAAGTCACTTATATCCAGCCGGCCGCTCAGGGGCAGTATTATGCCTATGCAGAGCTGTGCTTCGATACGGAGGGTCAGGTGCATGTCGAGAATATAGCGACGCCTCAGGTTACTGCAGACAGAGCGAAGCTCTATGATACGGAAGAAAATCTCTCGGCAGATAGCCGGACATTGGATCCGGATCTTGTGAATCTGTCCAAGCTGGCCATCGAGCAGGTTGCCCCGATCATGGACGAGAAGGTAGGAACGCAGACAGCGTCGATCAACAGCTCAGCCATCAAAGGTCAGAAATATACCTCCACTGCTGCGACCTGGATGTGTGACATGTATAATCTGGCAACGGGATCACAGGTTTCCTTTATTAATGCCTATGGTATCCGTACCAATCTGAATATACCGACAGGCGAGACCAGCCGCACGCTGACCGTAGGCGATATCTATACCATCGCACCATTTGGTAATACGCTGCCTTCCTTTACCGTGACCTATGAGAAGCTGAAGGAGCTTCTGGAGTCCATCCCGGATTGCGGTCTTAATCTGCGGATGGGTGGCGCGACGGCCTACTATGACGAGACAACAAAGGAAGTCACGACATTTTTTGTAGGTGATAGCTTATGTTATGAAAATGGAGTATGGAAGGTAGATAAGGATGCCACCGTCGTGGTAGCGACCAACGAATATGTTGCAACAGCATCCGGCTCGCCATTTTACGAGCTTACCGCAGATGATAAACCGCCTGTGATTGATAATGAATCCATGATAGAGATCCTGCGGACGGAAGCAGCCAATCATAGCGGACAGCTCTTCGTCAATACAGATCCTACCTTTATCTGCGGCAGCTGGGACGGACAGACCATTCCAAAGGTACACCGAATCGATGCCGATAGCGATGAAGATGCGGAGACGGAAAGCAAAACACTTGCTAAGGTAAGCTTATCAAGCACTACTTATACTTATAACGGTAAGGCGAAGAAACCGAAGGTAACTGCCTATGATCAGAATGGCAGTGTGATTCCTTCCTCTTCTTATACCGTAACCTATAAGAATAATACATCCGCAGGCACTGCACAGGTGATCGTAAAATGCCGTGGGGACTATAGTGGCAGCCTTAAGAAGAGCTTCACCATTCAGAAAGCCGCTCAGAAGATCACGGTAAATATATCGAAGAAGACACTGAAGGCGAAGAAGCTGAAGAGAAAGAAGCAGACACTGAAGATCACCGTAAAGAATGCCAAGGGCAAGGTCAGCTTCAAGTCAAAGAATAAGAAGCATGTCAAGGTAAGCTCCAAGGGCAGAGTTACCGTGAAGAAGCATACCGGAAAAGGCAAGTACAAGATCGTCGTATCTGTTGCTGCTACAAAGAACTATAAGAGCGCGAAGAAGACCATCACCATCAAGGTAAAGTAAGGAATAAAGTAAGGATAAAATAAGGATGAATCTGTGCCGCAGATGACATCAGATACAGCTTATGGGACAAAATGACAGGAGCTGCCGATGGCAGCTCCTGTTTCCTATATTCTCATAACTATGGATTCTTTGAATATACTGTTTTCTTAAATAGAGATATTACAGATCTGCTGCTATCATAAATAGCAGGTATCTCACAGATCTGCTGCCCTCTTCTGCTTTAATAAATCCCAGGCATCGTAGAGCATCTTTTCATTTACTTTATAAGGGTAATGTGCGATATCGGACATAGAAGGGATCCGGCTTATGGTCTCACGGAACTGCTCCTCTGTGATATCAATCTGCTCGATGGATACCGGCAGTCCGATGCTCTGATTAAAGGCATAAATCTTCTCGAACTCATCCATCCAGCCATCCACAGCTAAGGCAAATAAGATACCAAATCCTACCACCTCTCCGTGTAAATGCTTCTCTTCGATTACCGGATAGGAAGTCAGGGCATAGAAGATGGCATGAGCCAGACCACTGTTATAATCCGGTGTGAAGTCCCTGGTCAGAAAGATGGAAGCGATACCGGTCGTGACGATGATGGATAATACTACCTGTTCAAGAGCATAGGAGGAGACATGATTCTTATGATCCTCAAAGCCCTGTTTTCCGTAAGCCAGGATAGGATCCTTACAGAGACGACTCACATTGACTCCCATGGCGGTGAAATGCGGTAACTGCTCATCTCTTGAGGAGATCGTTGCTTCGTAATATTTGGCATAGGTATCTCCGATACCGGCCCACATATACTGACAAGGGGCCTGGGCGATGATCTCGGTATCGATGAAGGCATGCATGACCGGGCGGATGAAAAAGTGAGGCTTTAAGAAGGTGCCATCCTCATTATACATGATGGATACGGATGTGGTAGCGGCACAGTTGGAGGCAATCGTCGGGAAGGAAAAGATCGGCTTATCATCCTCGATGCAGAGACATTTGCAGGTATCGACGGCCTTACCACCACCTACCGCAAATACCATATCACACTCCTGATAGCTGTCCAGCTGACGCAGACGCTCCACAGTCTGGTAGGTACAATCCTTGCCATAGATCTCTACATCGATGATCTCCAGAGGACTATCGGCAATATAGCGACGAATCTTACTCTCCGCAGCGGTCAGTCCCTTACGGCCACCGATCATCAGAACCTTCTTACCATAGTCTTTACATACATTTGCTATCTTATCATAGATATGATCGCCGATGGAATAGCTCGGCAGATGCATCTCATAATTATCTAACTTCATATCTTCTCCTTCTATCTGTAATTACAGAAGCTGCCAGGGGCAGCTTCTTCCATATATTAATTCTTGCACACCTGGCAATACGACCCTGCTTCTATACAGAATCATTAGCTTGTTATCATATCTTAACTCATAATATCGGGGATGACTCTAATCATTCCTGCTATCAAACCGTGTGGCTAATCATTCCTGGTATCGAATCGTGTGGCGATCATATGGATGATATAGGGAATCAGGATCACCGGAATCTCCAGATAGGCCAGGAAACCATAGGCCTTGGATACCAGAGTCAGGAGACCAAACTGAGCGATGCCGAAATCGATGATACAACAGATCAGAGCCACGATAATGGTCTTAGCAGAAGGTCTTCCACTTCTGCTCTCCTTCTGTCTCTCTTCATTGGTCTGGATATAGGAGCTGACACGCTTGACCATGGCTGCCACCATATTTACTGCTGTAGAGATGGCCCCCAGGATGATCAGGATGGAGATCAGAGGTAACATAAAGGAAGCACCGACACCCTTCTGCACCATGAATAAGGTCGGAACACTCTGCTCTGCCATCTGAGGATCATTACAGATGGTAAGCAGACCCAGAGCAACCAGAAGCATCATAAGTGCATTGATGATAAAACCGACGAACATGCTCTTCTTCGCATCCCCGGGCTCATCAAAGGTCTCCGCATGCTGGACGAACACCGCGATATTGATCAACTGGAAGGTACCATATAAAAAGGCATAATAGAAAGCTGTCTTCACAGACAGATTCATGGCTGCCATGGCATGGATGGTCTCCGCGATGCGACCGGTTCCTACAGCGATATTAGGTACATAGACGATCAGAAGACCGATGATGATCAGAATGGACAGGACGGATGCCACCTTACGAACCAGATTGGTACCAAAGATGGAGACGATGAAGATAAAGACTCCGATGATAATGGTACAGACGAAGTAAGGGATGCCGGTAACGGTCGACAGTGTCGCACCACCTGTCGCAAAAGCCACTGCCGGTGCCAGACACATGGTAACCAGATAGATCACTTCAAAAAGATTGGAAAAGACAGGGGCAAAACGGCCATAAAAGAGATTGTTATAGGAACGATAATCATAGACCTGATGCTTTCTGGCAAAATGTAAAGCATAGGCAAAAAATACGGCATCGTAGGCCATGGCAAGCACCGGCAGGATCAAACACCAGGCCCCATATCGGGCAAAATAACTATATAACTGGGCACCGGATGCAAAGCCTCCGCCAAAATGTGTGGTAAACCAGATGAAAGCCACTCCCAAGATCGAGGAGAAGGCAATCGAACTCTTCTTTGTATTCATAAAAAACTCCTTTCGCAGTATGATATCTACTTACGAAAGGAATTATAGCACAGAATTTACAAATTACAGACCCATATTTATAAAATGTATAATGATAAAAAAGAATTATGTAATAAGAATAAGTTATGACAGAGTGGATAGATCATTAGACGCTATTCTTCATATGATTGATTGGTCATACAGACTGGCTCTCTGCTCCATCGCGATATAATCAGTCCAGCTGCCGACATATTTACAGGCAGGACGAATGATCTTCCCATCGTTGACCAATTCTTCCAGACGATGTGCACTCCAGCCGGAGATCCTGGCAATGGCAAAGATCGGGGTAAATAACTCTCTCGGTATGCCAAGCATGGTATAGACAAAGCCACTGTAGAAATCCACATTGGCACATACCGGTTTAAAGATGGTACGGTTGCGCAGAATCAGCTCTTTGGCAATACGTTCGACTCGGTCATAGAGCTCGAACTCCTGGGTCAGGCCCTTCTCCTCTGCCAATGCCTGGGCATATTTTTTTAAGATCACTTCTCTCGGATCAGATATGGTATATACGGCATGCCCCATACCATAGATCAGACCGCTTCCGTCAAAGGCCTTCTTATTCAGAATATCCTGCAGATAAGCCGTAAGTGCAGCGTCATCCTTCCAGTCCGTCACATGCTCCTTCAGATCATCAAACATCTGCAGTACCTTCAGATTCGCACCACCGTGCTTAGGTCCCTTGAGGGAAGCAATGGAGGCCGCCATGGCAGAGTAAGTGTCAGTACCGGATGAGGTGACGACATAATTGGTAAATGTGGAATTATTACCCCCACCGTGATCAGCATGTAAGATCAAGGCAGCATCCAGTACCTTTGCTTCCAGATCCGTGTAGGCTCCTTCCGGCCGCATCATATAGAGCAGATTTTCCGCCATGCTCTTGTCTTTATCCGGAACATGGATAAAGAAGTCATTGTCCATCTTCATATGTTGATAAGACTGATAGGAATAAACTGCGATGAGCGGAAGCTTAGCAATCAGTTGCAGGCACTGGAAGAGTACATTTTCCACGGAAGTATCATCTGCATTCTTATCATAAGAATAGAGAGTGAGAATACTTCGCATCATGCCATTCATGATATTCTCCGCGGACGCCTTCATAACCACATCGCGGAAGAAAGCCCCGGATAATTCCTGAAGATCATTCAGAATCTGAGCAAAGCTTTTCAGCTCTTCTGCACTGGGCAGTCGGCCAAATAACAAGAGGTAGCTGGTCTCCTCGAAGCCATAGCCCCTGTCTCCGATCCCACGGATCAGATCTTCCACGTCGATCCCCTGATAATGAAGTCGACCTTCTGCAGGATACTTCTTCCCGTCTCTGATCTCATAGGATAATACATCGGAGATTTCTGTCAGGCCGGTTAAAACACCCACACCATTGGAATCTCTTAATCCACGCTTTACATCATATTTCACATAAAGACTCTGATCAATCTCTCCGGAGTTCATCACATTTGTTACCAGATTATCGAATTGATCATGTAATTCTTTTGAGAGAATCATCATTGTTTTATTATTTACCCGGTGTTGATTGTCTCTTGTATTTGTTCTCAATTATTCTCTCCTTTCTCTTCCGATTAAAAAAACGCCGTGGATATCCACGACGTCTTTGTCAGATATTAATTTTAAGAGAAAATGGATAAAATGTCAAATCATAGCAGATGAAAAAGAAATTTTTCAAAGAAAGGAAAAGATAAGGAAGGCTTCTCTTAATTTTTGAAAAAACAGAGTGCAAAATCTTGATTTTCTTCGGCTGTATGCTTATGAAAATATCACTCCAGAAGCAAGGAGCGAAAACTATCAAGCAGGGTGATCTGTAAACCAGTCATAGAATAAGAAGCAAAGATGATGTTGTCACACTATCTTCACATTTTATCCATCAGTTATTCATATTCTCGCCGTATGATATAAGCACAAACAAAGAAGCCATACACTCAGGATTGGTGGCCACTAAGAGTGCATGGTTTCGACAAACAATTCCGTCGCATAAAGCGAGTTAGTATAGATTTTTTCATTAGTTTTATCTTCCTCAAGAAAAGGACTATGGCAGATACTTGAGTAATACTTTAAAAGATTACGAAGCAACTGCTATGGTCCTTTTCTCGTTCTGATCATTAAAATTCTTGCTAATAGTTTATTTCCTTATATATATGAACAATATTCAGGAAGGGTTAAAATTTTTATTTCTTTACAGTTCCACCCACATGCTGGTTGTCTTGCGTCGGCTTCTCCTTACATGCCGTAATCGGCGCGTTCTACCAGCTCCAGCTGCAGCTCCCGGTTGAGGTCCGTAAAGTAAGCATTGTAGCCGGAGATTCTTACCATGAGATCCCGGTAGGCATCCGGATTGGCCATGGCGGCGCGCATGGTATCACTGGAGACGACATTGAACTGCATCTGCATACCACCCAGATTACAGTAGGCCTGGGCATAGGCGGTCAGATGATCGACGGTCTCCTTCTGACTATCGTTCGGTGACGGAGTTACCTTGACATTGAAGGCAATATTATTGTTCATATTTTCCGGAGTCAGCTTGCTGACGTCCTTGATATTATCCAGCAGACTCTTCGATGCATTTGCTTCCGGTGTCAGACCCGGAGTAAATGGAAGTCCGGCCAGTCTTCCGGATGGCAGTGCACCGGTCAGGGTACCGAAGGCCACATGATTGGACATGGACCAGAAGCCGGTTGTGTAATGACCGCCGCGGAAGTTCTTGTGCTCCCAGAAGGTATCCTTCATGAACTTGGTCACACGGTTGGCCATGGCGACAGCGTCCTCACTGCCACCTCCAAAGCGTGGAACCTCTGTCAGGATACGGCTGCGCATCTGATCGTAGCCGACATAGTTTACACGGACAGCGTTCACCAGTTCACGCAGGGTGTAGACCTTACGGTCGTATACCAGGGTTTTGATGGCCATCAGGGAGTCCACGATATCAGCCAGACCGATGCAGGCGGTACCGGAGGAATTGTACTTGGCTCCGCCCTTGGTGACATCCAATCCCTTCTCCATACAGCCGTCGATCATGGTAGACATGAATGGAGTCGGTCGGATGACAGAATGGGCCTCTCCCAGATAGTAATTATATTCGCAGGCCAGATCTGCCAGGAAGGCCAGCTGTTTACAGAATGCATCAAAAAATGCATCAAATGTATGGAAGCTGTCCAGCTTTCCGGTCTTCGGTCCCAGGTGCCAGCGCATCAATGGATGATAGCCGTTATACATAGCCATCTCCAGAGCGGCCACCATATTGAACATCATACAGTTGGTATGGCCGATATGCTTGCCGGATATGGTTGGCTCCACACAGCCGGTCGCAGACCAGTCATTGAGGTCACGTGGATCATAATGATGGTCCACCAGGGAGGCCATAACTACCTTGTCATTATGGATGGATGGTGTGGAGGTCGTATTTACATTTACCTCGCAGAGGCGGCGCAGATAGGTCAGGCTGTTCTTGTCGCTATTGTAACGGGCATTGATATTGGGATCACGCATGCTCATGATCTCTGTCACCTTGAGGAAAATGTATGTCATATCATTTACGGCATCTTCTCCATCCGGAGTGACACCGCCCAGGGTGATGGCCTGGTCGGAGGAGGATCCGCCGAAGAGGTAATTGCCGATATCCGGGATGAGGGGCAGATGATCCTGACAGTTGATATAGAAGCAGCCCAGCAGCTCGATCACATGCTTGATATAGGCTGATTTTTCTTCCTCACTGTTGAGTTTCTCCATATCTGATACAAAGTAAGGCTGCAGCCACTGGTCCATACGTCCCAGAGAGAAGCCGGCATTGGTATTCTCCATATGGACTCCGACCCAGTGGATCCAGATGGCATTTACTGCCTCATCCATATTGCGGGCCGGATATTCCGGTGCGTGGGCGATGGCTTCTGCCAGTCTTTCTAATTCTGCCTTGCGTGTGCTGTCTGTGCATGCCTCAGCCTGTCTTGCAGCCTCGGCAGCCAGATTTGCGGCATAGCTGATTACTCCTTCGCAGCACTCGATCATGGCATTCAGGTAATCCTTCTTCTCCTGGCGATTGCCTTCCTTGTCTCTCTCTGCTTCGATCTCTTCGATGATACCACGCAGTCCCTTCTTCAGAAGCTTAGGATAGTCTAAGATGGTATGGGACAGGGCGACATTCTTCCACATGAAGATGGCTGCCCAACGTTCATCCAGCTGCTGGCATGTCGGTTCGTGATAGCGTTCCCGGACATATTCCCGGAAATTACGGTGGGTCCAATAAGGAAAGACATCCTGATTCAGTCTGCGGATCTCTTCCTCGGACAGTGGTCCGTAGGCATTCAGCATACGGTCCTGCACGGTCAGCAGCTCTCCCCAGAAGATCAGTCCCACGCCGTCCGGATAGAGAGGGACGCCGATGGTCTTGCTGGTGGTGCTGCCGGCGATCAGATTATTCTGGCGGATGATGGGCTTGCGATGCTCCATCAGATAGCGGAAGGCCTTCGCCTGTCGGATCTCCGGAACCCATGGTGTTCCGTCATTCTGCTCTTCGAAGCCATAAGCCCGGAAGAAATCGGTCAGCAGTCCGGCGCGTTCGGTACAGATCTCCGGGACGCCCTTATGATGATACTCCAGATAAGACTCCAGGCGTGGGAAGTCCTCGATGGCATAGTCTGTCAGATAAGGGTCTGCCGTCAGACATGTAACTCCGGGATCCACGGCATCCGCTGGCAGAAATGTCTTACGTGGACGCTTTGCAGCCTTTACTCTGACATCAGACATGGCTTTGCCGGACTCCGCTCTCTCCTTCTTCTGATCCTGCATCATCTTGATGTGTTTCTTCTTCATCACCACGGACAGGAGCAGATTAAAATACTCCAGATAGGCCATATTACCGCTGGAGGACATCTTATTCTTCAGCATGAGATTGAGGATTTCATTTGGCGGAAGGCTGGCAAGCTGGGTCAGGACAGAGACATCCTGCAGGGTCAGCAGGGTGTCGACCTGATCGATATTTCCCCTGACCTTAACCTTCCCATCCTTAAAATGGATACTCTGCTTGACACTTCCATCCTCTGTGGTCAGACCGATGGAGAAATTCATCCAGCCATCCACGGTCTTCAGGTAGGCCCTCATACTCTTTACATGCTGGAACATATTTGCCATACCCACTAAGACACTATGTGTCAGGGTATCAGCGACGATATTCTTTCCCATTTTTTCTCTCCGTTCATTTGATTTATTTCTATTTAACATTGAATCTGTCTCTTAACATTGAAATCTGTCTCTTAACATTGAAATCTGTCTCTTAACATTGAAATCTGTCTCTTAACATTGAATCTGTCTCGATCGGAAGATCTCTCTGGCTTCTTCCATCTGCTCTTTTGACTGCCAGTGATCCAGACCTTCCAGCTCTGCAGCAATCCTGATGCCCAGCTTATCATTTTTGGGATACCAGGTCGGATTATAAGGCAGTAGTGCGGTTCGATGGACCCCGCAGTCCTTGAAATATTCTGCGATAGCGGTAAGATTCTCCACGCTGTCGGTGATGTTGGGAATCAGGGGGATGCGGGGAAGGATCTCGTAGCCGTATTTCTCTCGGTCGGCATACATCCTGGCAAAGTTCTCCAGGATGCGGTCATTGTAGACACCGCAATACTTCTTATGCAGTTCCCGGTCATAGATCTTGATATCACAGAAGATATCTCTGATATGGGGAAGGAGATGTTGGGCGACCTCCTCATATCGAAAATATCCACAGGTCTCCAGAAGGACATTCACGCCGGCTTGCTGCAGCTGTCCGGCAAGCTCCCCCACCCAGGGGGCGAAGAGAGTTGCCTCGCCTCCGGACAGAGTCACACCGCCACCGGATACATCATAAAATGGCTTGTCGGACAGTAATTTCTTAACCAGTTCCTCCTGACTCATCTCCTCTCCTACCCGGTGAATGGCCTTGGCAGGACAGACCTGGCTGCATGCATAGCATAGAGTGCATTTCTCCCGGTCGATAAAGGAGGGATTCGAGGGACTTAAGGCCCGTTCCGGGCATGTACGGATACAGCTTCCGCAGCCGATACAGCTCTGGGCATCGTAGGATATCTCCTCAGAGACATGCTTGCTCTCCGGATTATGACACCAGATACAGCGCAGGGGACATCCCTTAAAGAAGACAACAGAGCGGATGCCCTTGCCGTCATCCAGGGAATTCCCCTTAATCTCCAGGATTAATGGTGCCTGTCTTGTGCTTTTGTCTTTCTTTATGTTATTTGCAATCGTTGGATTCTCATGGGGCTTCATAGGATACCATCCTTCTCTGTAGCTTCTTTCTCTGTAGCTTCCTTCTTTTCTTCGCGAAGATTATACGCCTCGTAAGTAAACCAAACGTAACATTATTTCATATTTTGTGCAGATCAGTAACAAAAGAGTTTCGGGAAACATTAGGGTCTTTTATCGAATCACTGGCTGTATCAGGCTTCGATTATGGGATATATCAACTGTTTCTCTCGTCTGTCTTATGTTATAATGGAGATGGTAGAGGCTTGCTCCCGATAAGATCAGGATCACTCTTCTGCTGTAAAGTTATCATTTATTTATCGTGATTAAAGAGCATATTATAAAGGGGGATCTGTCTATGTCTTATGAATTTATCTTAACGGAGGAGAGAGGCAAGGTATATGTGATGACCTTGAATCGTGTCAGGCAGCGGAATGCCTTAAGCAGTAAGATGTGGGAGGAAATGTGTCAGGCACTGGATTATTTTGAGAAGAATGAGGATCTGTGGGTGGCGGTGATCACCAATAACGGCCCTTCCTTCTGTGCCGGTGCGGATATCAAGGAGCTGGCGCAGAATTGCTGGCTTCCGCCTAAGGATTATCCGGACTGGGGACTTGGTGGTCTGATTCATCATTATTTTAAGAAGCCGATCATCGCTGCCGTAAATGGGATGGCCCTTGGCGGTGGTACAGAGATCGTGCTGGCCTGTGATCTGGCTGTGGCTTCTGAGGATGCCCGCTTCGGATTACCGGAGGTAGGAATCGGTATGGTCGCCAACGGCGGTATGCTTCGTATCTCTCGCCAGATTCCGATCAAATATGCCATGGAGCTGGTGATGACGGGAGACCCGATCAGTGCACAGACTGCCCATGAGTGGGGGCTGATCAATCGAGTCGTGCCTAAGGAGGAGGTAGTGCCTGCTGCCATGGCACTGGCGGAACGCATCTGTCAGAATGCCCCTCTGTCGGTTCGCCTCAGTAAGGAGTGTATGTATAAGACCATGGATATGAATATCATGTATCCGTCTGCAGCCTGGGAGATCAATGAATACTATACCTCTCTCAATCTGGCGACAGAGGATAAGATCGAGGGCAATCAGGCCTTTGTAGAGAAGAGAAAACCTGTCTGGAAGGGCAGATAAAGAAAATCAGTCCACAAGGGCAAGGAAGATAGAGTATCAGATCGGGAAGACAGATTGAGAGAAAGACAGGGCCGGATGAAGGAGCTTATTCCATCATCCGGCCCTGTATGTGAGTGGGCAGAGTACTTCTCTTCTATCCTCTGACCACCTTATTCTTATATCATACCCTGTGGTGCGCCCTAGGACGCATGTATGTATTTTATAACACACTTCCCAGGAACTGCTTGGCTTTCTCTGTCTTAGGATTACTGAATAATTCTTCCGGTGTATTTTCTTCGAGAATATAACCATCAGCCATGAATACGACACGGTCTGCCACCTCACGGGCAAAGCCCATCTCGTGGGTAACACAGAGCATGGTCATACCCTGGTTGGCCAGGTCCTTCATAACATTTAATACTTCACCAACCAGCTCAGGGTCCAGGGCAGATGTCGGTTCGTCGAAGAGCATGATCTTGGGCTCCATGGCCAATGCTCTGGCGATGGCGACTCGCTGCTGCTGTCCGCCGGACAGTCTGTTGGGATATTCATCTGCCTTATCGGATAAGCCGACCTTCGATAAAAGCTCGATTGCCTTGGCCTCGGCGTCAGCTTCGCTGACCTTCTTGACATTCATCGGTGCGATTTTTACATTTTCTTTTACGGTAAGATGCGGGAAGAGGTTAAAGCGCTGAAATACCATACCCATCTCCAGCAGGAGGGCTTTATGCTTATCTGCTGACATACTGTCGATCAGCTTGCCTCCCTCTGCGTGGCAGAATAATTCTTCATCAATATAGATCTTACCGGATGTAATCGTTTCCAGGGTATTCAGAGATCGTAAAAATGTGGATTTACCTGCGCCGGATGGGCCGATGATTACGATAACCTCGCCCTGATCTACGGTCAGATTCACATCTTTAAGTACTTCCAGATCTCCGAAATTCTTACAGAGATGCTCGGTACGAATTAGTGACATATATTTTTCTCCTATTATGCAATGACTATGATGTCATAAGATCTTCTATGTTTCATATTATTCATAAACAGAATATTTCTTCTCTAATTTATTAAAGATAAAGGTAAAGAATGCTGTGATGATCAGATAAATGATCATGGCAGGGATGTAAACCAAGGCTGTCGCGGAGGAGGAAGAGATGGCTCTGGTCACTTTGGTAAGATCGGCCAGACCGATGATGGCTACCAGGGAGACATCCTTGAGAACCATGATGAATTCATTACCTACCGGCGGGATCAGTCGGCGGATGGTCTGTGGGATGATAATGAGCTGCATGGTCTGACGATAGGTCATACCAAGTGCCTTGGCTGCTTCACTCTGTCCTTTATCGATGGACTGGATGCCTGCTCGGATATTCTCTGCCAGATAGGCAGCGGTATTCAGAGTATAAGCGATCATGGCTGCCACGAAGGCGCTGCGGATGGTCAGAGCAGGATTAAACTGTGGTAAGCCAAAATAGATGAAGTAGATCTGCATCAGAAGTGGTGTTCCACGGAAGAAGAAGATGTAGGCGCTGCATGGTTTGTTAATGATCGGATTCTTTGCCATCTTACCCAGGGCAAGAAAAACACTGAGGACTAGACCAATGGACACCGACAGAATGGTGATGATGATCGTCATCTTGGCACCGCTTAAGAGCTGTGGCATCCATGTGATGATTTTTTGTAACATATCCAAAATAATTACACTCCTATCTGATATACAAGAGTAGGGCCAAAAATGCTTTTGGCCCTGTGTTTCCTATAAATTATCTATCTGAATCTGATATCCTACTCCAGATCTGCTGTGATGTCACTTCCGAAATACTTGGTAGCGATCTCGCCCAGAGTACCATCTTCTTTCAGTTCATCAAGAGCTGCTTCCATAGCATCCTTTAAAGCATCATTGCCCTTCTTGAAGCACATGCAGATCGGTTCTTTGTCCGGAGCTTCCCATACAGTCTTGTAGTTGCTGGCTTCATCACCCAGGTAGTAAGCTGCCACAACAGAGTCTGTACATACAGCATCTACACGGCCTGCCTTGATCTCATCAAATGCATTGATAACCTTTTCGTACTGTCTTAAATCAGTATTAAGGCCTTCGTCGCTCTGATATCTCTGAATCAGGTAGTCTGCTGTGGTCTCCATCTGTACAGCAACAGATTTACCTTCCAGGTCCATGATGTCTGCGATATCGGAATCATTCGGTACGACGATAACAGGAGCATTCGCTACGTAGGTCTTGGATAATAAGTAGTTCTCATTACGATCATCTGTATAGCTTACAGAAGACATGATCACATCATATTTATCGGTATCTACACCGGCGAAGATGCCGTCCCATGCAGTATCAACCAGTTCGAGCTCCAGGCCCATCTTATCAGCTAAAGCCTGTGCTAATTCCATATCGAAACCGATCGGTGTAGCACCGTCTTCATCAAAGTACTCCATCGGAGGGTATCCGATCTCTGTACCGACCATAAGCTTTCCTTCAGTGATGGTGGTGTAGCTGCCGTCTGCAGCCTGCGTAGAGCTTTCTGCGCTGTCGGATGAAGAACTGCTGTCAGAGCTTCCGCATCCTGCAAGCATGGTGAGTGCCATCACGCATACCAATAACATGCTGATTAATTTTTTCATTTCATAATCCTCCTTAGATCATTTCAAAAATGCTTTAATCCGTCATCCATCCTGCAGAATCTCTGACGGAATCTTTTTATTAAGCTACCATTTGAAGGGAAATTTGTCAATATAAAATAGAAAATCTTCGAATAAATTATTATAAAAAGAAAATATTATGCATATTTTGATGAATATTTATTAATATATGCATAATTGTAATTATTTTTTTCTTATTCAGGTGCAAATCCTCTTCTCTTATGGGAAAATGAATTTTTATAGATGGACAGATTCATATCCCGCTGATATAATGAATCTCATGACATCGCTTGTCCTGCTTTCCTGCTGAAAGTCATGATAGTTCTGTGTCATGAATTTATTCTATAATTATTCTACGGAGGTATCGATATGTCCCGTTCTACACGTAATTCCTTTCTTCTTATGCTGACTGCCCTGATCTGGGGAGCCGCTTTTGTCGCACAAAGTGCCGGCGGCGATGCAGTCGGGCCCTATTCCTTTAACTGTATCCGTTCCCTGATTGGTGGCCTTGTTTTGCTGCCGGTCATTCTTCTGATGGATAAACTGGGTCTCACCAGTCGGAAACCGCAGAACAGGCAAGAGTGGAAGACTCTGCTTACAGGAGGAGTATCCTGCGGTATCATCCTCTGTCTGGCGACCAATCTGCAGCAGGTAGGGATCAATATGGGTACGGCGGCCGGTAAGGCTGGCTTCCTGACGGCCTGTTATATCGTCCTGGTACCGATCATCGGTATCTTTTTTCATAAGAGATGTCCGCTCAATGTATGGATCGGCGTCGGTCTGACGGTCGTCGGCTTATATCTCTTATGCATGACGGGGAGCTTCCGTCTGCAGGGGTCGGATCTGCTCCTCTTATTATGTGCGCTGGCTTTTAGCGGTCATATCCTGGTAATTGATCACTTCTCTCCCCTGGTAGATGGGGTGCGCATGTCCTGTATCCAGTTCTTTACCTCTGGTATCCTGACGGCCATTCCTATGTTTTTGTCTGATATGCATCACAGTCTGGCTTATCTGTCGACCTGGAGTCAGCCCTTTGCTGACTTTTCTTCCTGGATCCCTATCCTCTATGCAGGAATCGGCTCCTGTGGGGTAGCCTATACTTTACAGATCATCGGTCAGCAGGATGTGAATCCTACCGTGGCTTCCATGATCCTCAGTCTGGAGTCTGTCTTCTCGGTTCTGGCCGGATTGGTCATATTAGGAGAAAGATTAAGTCTGCGTGAATTACTGGGATGTCTCTTTATCTTTGTCGCAGTGGTCCTGGCTCAGCTGCCGGATAAATATGCCAAGGGTCAGGAATGATCGGATGCATAGGACGGAGGAAGGTCTGCAATAAGCAGAAGGAGCGTGCCATGCCTTACATGATACGCTCCTTGTTCATTTTTTCGGAAAGCTTCCTTTGGAATAGCTCTACGGAAAAGCTTCCATCGAAATGAGCTTGTCTTATTCTGACAGCTCTTCTTTGCTGACAGGCTTTCCGTCCATCCAGATGTGATCGAGATTATAGAAATCACGACTCTCATCGTCAAAGACGTGGACGATAATATCCTTGAAGTCCAGCAGGATCCAGTTGGCAGACTGGTATCCTTCGATCTGCTTGGGCTCATATCCGGCTCTGCCCAATGCTTCTTCTACGCTATCGGCCATAGCCTGAACCTGATTTCTGTTCAATCCGCTGGCGATGATAAAATAATCTCCCAATATGGATATGGTGCTGATATCTAAGACAGAGATCTCCTCTGCCTTCTTGTCTTCCAGGGCTTCTACGGCCAGAAGAGCCATTTTCTTGGATTCGTTCATATATATTTCTCCTTATAATAATCATAAGTCTCCTGGGTCATAGGGTCCACGACGATATCTCTGCTGTTCAGATAAGTGATGGAATCCTCCAGGATACGGAAGAGACAGGCATCCAGATCCCGGTAAGCCAGGGCTCTGACCTCAGGCAGATTGCTGGCCTGATCCCGGTTGGGCTCCATGAAGTCTGCCACATATAAGATCTTATCTAAGAGGGTCATCCCCGGTCGTCCGGTGGTATGCCAGGTGATGGCGGAGAGGATCTCCTCATCTTCGATCCCATAGTAAGCTCTGGCATAGGCTGCTCCTAGCTTGGCATGGAGTAATTCCGGATTCTGCTGCTCATATACGGAGACCGGCAGCTGAAAATGCCGGCAGGCCTCCAGCTTCTCTGCTGTGGGTACTTGCTTGGCACAATCATGCAGCAGGCCGGCCATCAGAGCCTTGTCCATATCTGCTCCGTAACGCATGGCCAGAGTTGCGGCGGTATATTCCACTCCCAGAGTATGCTCATAACGTTTGGGTGACAGGATCTCTTTTAACTTCTTTTTTATCTCTATTCTTGTCATGATTGCCTCCTGACCTTTTCCTGTATTCAGAAAAATCATTTCCCCGTCTTTACATCCATGATCCGGATCTGCCGGATGCTTCTGCTATTCATAGACATGATTGGCATAGATATAATCGATGACCTTCTGCGGCAGCAGGTAACGGATGCTCTCTTTATTTTTCACTCGCTTGCGGATATCATTGGAGGCAATCTCCATGATCGGTGCCTGCAGCAGTTCGATGGAGGCATCATATTTATTCTCGATGTATTCGATCTGACTCTCCAGGGCCGATAAGGTACCGACACCGCGTCCGGCGACGATGATCCGGGCCATACGGAAGATATCCTCCACCTGATACCATGACTCGATGTGGTAGAGGGAGTCCGCACCCATGATAAAATAATATTCATAATCCGGATGCTGAGCGGTAAGATTACGCAGTGTCTCCACTGTGTAGGTGGTACCCTCACGATTGATCTCCTCCATGGAGAGGAGGAAATGGTCATTATCCTCGATGGCCAGCTGCAGCATCTTCAGACGCTGCTCCTGGGTGACATTGGTCGGCATCTTCTTATAATAGGTATTCTTATTGGGCATGATCAGAATACGGTCTAATTTAAACTGGTGGTAAGCCCTCTCTGCCAGGATGAGATGTCCGTGGTGGATCGGATTAAAGGTACCACCCATGATCCCGATCTTCTTCTTTTTCTCCATCCTACTGTCCTCTTATTTCGGTAATTCGATCTTGCTGTTCTCTCTGGCCTGTTTGAATAAGACAAACTTCTTACCAATCACTGCAACAACCTCAGAACGGGTTCGCTCAGCCACCAGGGATGCAATCTCTCTGGGATCGTCAAAGCAGTTTTTTAAGACAGCACATTTGATTAATTCTCTTTTATCGATGGCTTCACGGATCGATTCGATGACCTCCGGTGTGATGGATGCCTTGCCAACGTGGCAGATCGGCTCCATCTTAGAAGCCAGTCCTCTGAGATAAGCTCTCTGTTTACTGGTCATGGAAACTCCTTTCCTAATCAATGAATCACGGATCAATATGCTATAAAAAACATATCTCTTTGATCTTCATACATCATTATTTATAATAATCAAATTCGTGATAGAAGACCCTGACGGTATCTTCTTCTTCGATACCAAGCTCTTCCAGACGTTCCAGAACACCATTCTCCTTCATGAAGTTCTGGAAGAAGGCGAAGCCCTTCTCGGACTCCAGATTGGTATAGCCAAGCATACGCTCTACCTTAGGACCCTCTACGCTGAAGACGCCATCCTCTACCTTGCTTACGATGATACTCTCCTGTGGCTCTTCCAGAACCTCCTCCGGGAAGAATTCTTGTTCGAACTCCACCGGTTCCTCCGGAAGCTCCTTAAGCAGCTTATGTACATACCATAAGAGCTCATTTACACCCTGGCCGCTGACCGCTGAGATCGGGAAGATCTTCACACCGGTGTCAGCGAATTCCTCCTCCAGCATCTCTATGATCACCTCACGGTCCTCTTCCGGCATGGCATCCATCTTATTGGCTGCGATGACCTGTGGACGGTGGGTCAGATCTGCATTATAGGCTTCCAGTTCTTTATTAATGGCCTTAATATCCTCGATCGGGTCTCTGCCCTCCACGGAGGCTGCATCCACCAGATGGATAAATACCTTGGTTCTCTCGATATGGCGGAGGAACTGGATTCCTAAGCCGACACCTTCCGAGGCACCCTCAATGATACCCGGGATATCAGCGATGACAAAGCCTGCTCCGGGAGCCAGGTCGACTACACCCAGATTAGGACTCAATGTCGTAAAATGATAATTGGCGATCTTGGGCTTAGCATTGGTCACACGGGATAAGAAGGTGGACTTGCCGACATTAGGGAAGCCGACCAGACCGACATCAGCGATGACCTTCAGCTCCAGGTCTACCCAGAGTTCCTTGGCATCCTGACCCGGCTGGGCATACTTAGGAGCCTGCATGGTGGCAGTCGCATAATGCTGGTTACCCTTTCCTCCTCTTCCGCCTTTTAAGAGAACGACCGGCTCGGTCTTATTGGACATATCCAGGATAACTTTACCGGAATCTGCATCCTTGATCACGGTACCTGCCGGTACCTTGATGATCATATCCTCACCGTTGGCTCCGGTACAGTGGCGTTTTCCGCCGGGCTGACCGTTACCGGCAGTGTATTTTCTCTTATGACGATAGTCTACCAGAGTATTAAGACCCGGATCAACGACGAAGATCAGGTCTCCGCCCTTTCCGCCATCTCCACCATCCGGACCACCGTCAGGAACATATTTCTCGCGTCGAAAGCTTACATGGCCATCTCCGCCTTTTCCAGAACGAATAAATATACGGGCACGATCTGCAAACATCAGATGCTCACATCCTTTCTGAATCTATAGAATCATTTATGAAAAAAGCGGCTCCAAAGGAAATCGAAGCCGCTAAAATACACAAGATATATACTATGCTACCGGATATACGGAGCACTGTTTTTTATCTCTACCTTTTCTTTCGAAACGTACAACACCATCTACTAATGCAAATAATGTATCATCTCCGCCACGTCCTACGTTAACGCCCGGATGAATCTTTGTACCACGCTGTCTGTAAAGAATGTTACCAGCTTTAACAAACTGTCCGTCTGCGCGCTTAGCACCAAGTCTCTTGGACTCAGAATCACGGCCGTTCTTTGTGGAACCTACACCTTTTTTGTGCGCGAAGAACTGAAGGTTCATTTTCATCATTGTTGTTACACCTCCTCTGTGTCAACTTTTAACCAGTCACCATACTGGGCAGCTACGGAATATACACCAAGCTCATAGGAGCTTAAAAGAAGTGCTGCTTCTTCTGTCGGTCTCTCAGGAAATGCAATGGACATAAAACCAAGAGACTCATGTTGATCAAATACAAATTCATCGTCTGTGAAATGATCCAGGCTGTTCACGAGATTAATCGTGAGCACGGATACGGAGCAACACACCAGATCTGCACCTTCCTCAACACTGTCAGCATGACCTGAAACCTGGATATTACGAAATGTCTTATCCGGTCTTTTGTAGATTGTAATCTCAATCATAATGTCTTACCAGTTTTTGTTTCTCACAAAAATGCCTTGCGGTCAATATACTATGAAACCAGATTAAGCGTTGATCTTTTCAATCTTAACCTTTGTAAAAGGCTGTCTGTGACCCTGTTTCTTGTGGTATCCTGTTTTTCTCTTGTACTTGTAAACGATAACCTTTTTAGCCTTACCGTCTTCGATTACAGAAGCTTCAACAGTAGCTCCGGCTACGACCGGATCACCAACTTTAACTTCGTCACCACTTACAACTAATACCTGGTCAAATGTATAAGTAGAACCAGCTTCAGCACCAAGCTTCTCAACTCTGATTACATCGCCTTCGCTTACTTTATACTGTTTACCACCTGTTGCAATAATAGCGTACATAATGTGGCACCTCCTAAAAATTACTCGCCGATTGAGGTGTCCTTGCGGAACTTCTACCTAACATCGTGCGGCATACAATCGATATAATATCATCGATTCCTAGGTCTGTCAACTTATTTCTGAGAATTAATTCTGAGAGATTGTATTTCTTCAGATACATGAGCCTTGCTATGGCAACATGTTTATCATGCATTCTGATCAGAGAGTGCATTCTGATCAGAGAGTGCATTCTGATCTGAGAGACAGATACATTTTTCGAAAATAGATAGAATCTGTCTTATTCTGCCGTCTCCTGAACGAAGCGGATGAATTCGTCCTTCTCTTCCTCCGTATCCAGTCGGGCGGTCCACATATGATTACCCATGGCGCCGGACAGGCTATCCGGGATCTCTTCATTCAGTACGATCTTCTCTCCGTAGCGGGCTTCGATCTCCTCCGGTGTGTGAATATATGGCTTGCCATAACGACGACCGGCGTATACGGCATAGTATTTCTGCTGGCTCAGATCAACGTAGGTCTTATCATAGACTACCATATCGGCCCAGATACTGTAGACATCTACGGAATTGGCAAAGTTGTACATATCCGGTGTCCAGCCGCCGGCAGGTCTCATATTTACTTCCAGAGCCACGATATCCCCTGTCTTACCCAGGCCTTCCTTATCTTCTACCAGACGGAAGAACTCCAGGTGGAAGAAACGACTCTTCACGCCAAAGGATTTGACGGTAGCACGCCCCTTCTCACGCAGATCCTCCGGCAGCATATTGGCTGTATAATAAGCCAGATGACCTTTATTATTTACGATATCAGCCACACTTCGCGGCCAGGATACAACAGATTCGAAGATAATGTCTCCATTACTGTCAGAGATGCCGTCGTAGGACCAGATATCTCCTGTGATAAACTCTTCCATAATATAAGGAACCTGAATGCGATTCTCATAGAAGGCCTTCATCTGATCTGCATCGGAGATCTTATAGCTGTCTTCTGCACCCATGCCGCCATCCGGCTTTACAAAGACTGGATAGCCGACCTTCTCAGCAAATGCGAGTCCATCCTCCAGCTGATCTACCATATGATAACGAGCGACCGGAACGCCGGCCATCTCGTAGAACTTCTTCATGGATGATTTACGGCGAACATTGGCAACCTGAGCCGGCTGCATACCGGTGCGGATATTGAAATCCTCGCGGAGACGAGCATCCTGCTCCAGCCAGTACTCATTATTACTCTCCAGCCAGTCGATCTTACCATACTTATGAGTAAAATAACCCATGGCACGAACCATCTGATCATAGTCTTCCATGGAATCCACGCGATAATACTCGGTCAGACTGTTCTTAAGCTCCCAGGACAGGCTGTCATAAGAAGAGTCACCGATGCCCAGAACATTTACACCACGCTGTTTTAATCGATCACAGAAATTCCAGTAAGAATTCGGAAACTGTGGGGAAATAAAAACAAAATTCATAACTTTCTCTCCCTTTTAGATAATGTAAAATATATCACTATAATATATCATATCTCTGGAAAAAGATAGCCGTTAAGAAGCAAAAATTCTCTGAGATATCATAGTGAATCAATTCTTGCATTCCTGCCATTGCTCTTTCAGAGACTTTCTCGTCTTATTTCTGGTCATTTCCACCAGATTCAGTGCAGTAAAATCGATCACACGGACAGGGATCCTGTCCCGCTCGCACTCCTGCTTAAGAAATGTGAAGATACGCTTACGGCTCTCCTCTTCCTTCATATTTATAAAGTCGATGATAATGATGCCGGACAGATTGCGCAGGCGCAGCTGAGCGGCAATCTCCACGGCAGCCTCCCGGTTCATCGCTTCATAGATATTCTGTGCATTCTTTTTATTACGGATGGCTGCACCACTGTTCACATCAATGACTGTCATGGCTTCGGTCGCTTCTATGACAATCGAACCTCCCGACTTGAGAGGAAGGGTTTTACTAAGAGCCATATCATAAAAATGCTCGAAGCGATAGAGGAGATAGAGGGGATAATCATCCTGGTAGCGTTTGACTTTCTCTGCGATGGAACGATAGGTATCCGAGGCATAGTAGCCAAGCAGCTTGCCTTCAATCTCCGGATCATCCGTCAGGATCTGGTCCAGCTCGGCCTGTGGCAGCTCCTGGGCCAGCTTAATGTAATAAGGGATATCTCCACCGGCAATCAGGCTTCTGGCAGGTGCCGTGCGGGCTTTTTGCAGGATAAGATCTGCCTGCTGAAAGAGGGACTGTAATTCCTGTGTCAGTCGCTCCGGTGCGATCCCCTTTGCATTGGTTCTTATGACCAGGCCGTAGTCCTCCCTGGCATAAGTATCATAAGCCTCTCTGGCGATGGTGAGCAATCGCTCTCTTTCGCCGGCGTCCTTTATCTTGCGGGAGATGTTGATCCCCCGTCTCTCCAGAGAGATAACAGCATAGCTGCCGGACAGACTGACATTGCTGTCAACTACCGGAAGCTTGGACTTGACGGCATCTTTCGTTACCTGGACCAGGATCAGATCTCCGTTATAGAGTCGATCTTCGTGTCCCGGGCTTAATTTAACCGGTTTGGCGGCAGAATTTAAAGGATAATAGCCCTTCTGCTCCTTGGATAATTCCAGAAATGCTCCCTGGATGCCTTCGGCAATCTTATCGACTCTGGCGACATAGATACGGCCTAAGAGGCTGGGATTATCATATCTCTCGCAATAGAGCTCCACCGCCTGTCCTTCTTTAAAATATCCGTAATAGACGATATCTTCTCGTCTTGTTATCACTAATTTATTCTTCATGTCCTGTAGTCTCAGTGATGTCCTGACCCACAGCACCCAGGGGCATCAATTTGCCATCCCGCTGCAGATAGGTCTCCAGACGATGATACATAAAGCCAGTCGGCTCATAATCATAGCCCAGATAGTTACAGAAGGCTTCCATGACAGTGTGGGGCTTGAGATTCTCTGCACTGCCGGTCACCAGCTTCAGGAAGATCCCATCTTCCTGCTGGCGGATCTCCAGGATCATGGGAGCGATGTCTACTTCCTTCTCACTGCGCTTGGTCTTCTTCCTGACCCGAATCTCTTCCTGAAAGAAGAAGGGCTCGCATCGTTTGGTGAAGGCTTCTTCATAATAATAGCCGGGACGAAAGGTCACCAGATAGTCTGCGGCAGCTGTGACAGCCATGCAGTTCTTCTCCTTCTCGTCAATCTGTCGGAACTCCAGGATCTCGATGCCTTCATTCATGACGGCATTCAGACGATCCATCATCTCCTGGCTGGAATAGCTCCAGTCAAAGGAAGCATCCACATACTCTGCCTGGCTGGTCATGCCGATACCCAGAGGTGCGGCAAAGCTCATGATCTGGTGAGGACTCATGCCCTTGGAGAATGAGATGGGTAGCTCCGCTCTCATCATGGCTTTATGAAAATATCTCTGCACATCCAGATGTCCGATAAACTTCAGGACGCCGGTCTTGGTCCATTTGATTCTGACTTTCATCTAGGCTTCCTCTCCTTCCCTCTTCTCAAAGCATACGCCGCCGCCAAAGCGGGCCGCTCCGCAGCCGGAACATTTCTGGTGACAGTTCGGGGTGATCTCCTCCGCCATGGCATGATTCCATTCACGCTTGAGGAAGGCCTTGGTTACACCGATATCGATGAAATCCCATGGGAAGATCTCATCCAGACTACGCTCTCTGCTGGTGTAGAAATGATAATCCAGACCATTTTCTTCCATGGCTTCCATCCATCGGTTATAGTGGAAATATTCTGTCCATGCGTCATAGATACAGCCCTTCTGATAGGCATCATAGATGACCTTGCAGATCCGGCGGTCTCCTCTTGCCAGGATACCCTCGAGTACGGTGGTCTTGGAATCGTGCCATTTGAAGCTGAGACTGCGATGATTATGCTGGGCCTTGAACTCATCATTTACCAGGTGGGCACGGCGCTGATACTCCTCCGGATCCACCATCTGCGCCCACTGGAATGGGGTAAATGGCTTAGGAACAAAGAAGGAACAGCTGGCGCCGACAGACACTCTGCCATGGCGGTAATCTGCATCCATCTCATAGTAAGACATGGCGATCTTCTCACAGAGATGGGCGATACCTTTCATATCCTCCTCTGTCTCCGTAGGAAGTCCCATCATAAAGTATAATTTCACCTTATTCCAGCCACCCTTGAAGGCCTCCATGGCTCCGTGCAGGATGATCTCCTCTGTGAGTCCCTTATTGATGACATCACGCATACGCTGGGTTCCTGCTTCCGGGGCAAAGGTCAGACTGCTCTTACGCACATCCTGCACCTTACTCATGACGTCCAGAGAAAATGCATCGATACGCAGGGAGGGCAGGCCGATATTGATATTCTTCTTACGATAATTGTCGATCAGATAATTACATAACTCCGGTAATCTCTTAAAATCGCTGGAGCTCAGGGAACTTAGGGAGATCTCATCATTACCGGTGCTTGCCAGCATGGTATCCGCCAGCTGCTCCAGCATATCCAGATCACGCTCACGATTCGGACGATAGATCATGCCTGCTTGGCAGAAGCGGCAGCCTCGGGTACAGCCACGTTGAATCTCCAGGACACAGCGGTCCTGTGTTACTTTAATATAAGGAACCAGTGGCTTATCCTGATAGAAGGTGTGGCTGAGATCCATCTGAACCTGTTTTAAGATGGTCTTGGGGACATCCTCATAGATCGGATCAAAGGATGCGATGGTTCCGTCAGCATGATAAGTGGTCTCATAAAGAGAAGGAACATACATGCCGGGGATCTCCACAGCAACCCGATGGAGGAAGTCCTTTCTGCTGCCACCGCTTGCCTTATGTTCCTTATAGAGATCCATGAGATCATAGTAGACGGTCTCACCCTCTCCGATATAGAAGATATCGAAGAAATCGGCCAGTGGCTCCGGATTATAGGTACATGGTCCTCCGCCGATGACGATCGGCGCATCTTCTTTTCTGTCTCTGGCATAGATACCGATCTGAGCCAGGTCAAGAATCTGAAGGATGTTGGTATAACACATCTCATATTGGATGGTAATGGCCAGAAAATCAAACATAAATACCGGATCCTGGCTCTCCAATGCGAAGAGGGGGATCCTCTCCTCTCTCATGATACGGTCCAGATCCACCCATGGAGAGAAGACTCTCTCACAATAGATATCTTCTCTGCGGTTCATCATATCATAGATGATCTTCATACCGAGATGGGACATACCGATCTCGTATACATCCGGAAAGCACATGGCAAAACGGATATCTACAGCTTCCGGATCCTTTACGATCATATTTACTTCATTTCCAATATATCGAACCGGCTTCTCTACTTGTAATAAAATCTCATCTTTGAGAGCCAGATATGGAGGTTTGTTCATACGAACCCCTTTCTATGTCTGCCGACAGGCAGGAATTATGATTATATGTTAACTGTTTCCGATCCTTATAATTCATATCCTTATAATAAGGAAGAAGCAGTATATTTCATGATTATGTCATATCCGGAATACCACGGTCCTCCGGATATCTTAAGTTACAGGAAGTCTCTATCCTGGTTTAATCCTCACCCAGTAATAAGATACGCAGGATACGGATTCTTCTGACGAAGAAGACAGATAAGACCATTGGTCCGATCACGCCGCCGATAAAGCAGAGCGAGATGACCAGAAGGTATGGCAGATGAAGGATGTTCCAGGCTGCCAGTCGCAGAACCGTCTGTACGATATCGGACAAGATATAGATATCCATACTCTTATAGCCCAGCTGCATGGCACTATCATAGAGAGAGCCATGATCTTGTGCTATATGATAAGACAGGAGGAGACAGAGCAAGGTGCCTGCGATCGATGTAAAAAACTGTGCTCCACTGATTCCATACCATATGGCGACATTTCCCAGGAAGAGAATAAGAAGGAGCAGGATCCATACCGGTCCACGATGGTATAACTCGGAGAATTTGTCATATGCTTCATGGATATAGATACCCAGAAGGAAGAAAAACAGATATCTGGGAATACGCCACTCGAGACCACAGCTATAGGTAAGCAGGGACAGGATGGCAGTCAGTATGGTCCACAGCTGTAATGTCCTGCGATTTACCAGGATCGCGATGATCAGTGCGACCCAGAATAAGGTGTAGAGGAACCACATAGTGGTATTGGGATGATATCCCAGGAGTATCTTCCAGCTGCTGGCGAAGTCATAAGGATTTCTGGCAAAGCGAGACATAAAGTACTTCAGCGGCAGATAGAGGATAGCCATGACGATATATGGAAGCAGAAGACGTCGGATACGTTTCTTACCATAATCTACATAAGCGCCGGTATCCTTATAATCCAGGATCTTCGAGGAGACAAAGCCGGACAGAAAGAAAAATAAGGGCATATGGAAGCTATAGATAAACTGGATCAATACAGAGACTGCAGTTGATTGCACCTCGATCTGTTTCATGGCATGACCCAGTACAACGAGTAAGATTCCGATCGCTCGGGCGATATTAATCTCATCATAATACCTGGCTTGGTTCTTCACAGGATACCTCCTTATATTAAATCTACATCTTGCAGATGAAAAGTCAGCTAAGATAATCTGACTTTATTATAGTTGAAAAGTTTCATAACATAAGATACGGTACCTGTCGTAACTACGACAGGTACCGATATCATTGGTACTATGATACTAAATGTAATAAAAGATCACAAATTAGTAGTTCATCCATTTGTTCTTAGGATAGAGAATAGGATCGGTAGGATCCGCTTTTGTCTTGGAAGAAACCTTACCTGTAGTATCTTTCAGCTTAACCTTGCCAAAAGGCTGTGCCTCAGACTTCTTGCTGTATACATCAAACCATACACGCTCTTTCTTGTTGGTCTTGGTGGCTACATCCCAGACGATCTTTGCATTACAAGCCTGCATACGGATACAGTGAGCTGTCTGGCTGGTTCCCAGACCATTATATCTCTTGGTAATCAGAGATTTAGGATTAGACATCTTGCTGTATGCGGAGCTGTGGATCCATGCATCTGTACCATAGAGGAATACAGCAAACTGATAATAACGATCCGCATAAGGAACCTTCATCCAACGATGTCTGGTGGTCTTCTGCAGACGATGGTGTCCCCAAGGAGTATCCTTCTTAACCTTTGGTGTGGAAGCGACTACTGTCTTCAGAGGAATGTCATACTTCTTAGTAGTACTGTCATACATATAGAAGGTAATATTATGATAGTATACATTCAGCTTTATCTTCATCTTGGACTTGATACACTTATTGTAACCATAATCCTTGAATAAGTTAGTAGATACAGAACCGTCAGCCTTGAAATAATATTTGTAAGTTGTCTTACCCTTCAGGTAATCCTTTAATAACTTGAACTGCTTGGAAGGTGCAACACCCTTTGTGAAGTAGTATCTCTTGGTACCGATCTTCTTCCATCCGGTGTAGTTCACCTGGAATACACCTAACTTATAATACTTTAAGTTCACACAAGCAGTAGCCAGCTTACCATTCTTGAGATATTTATCGGATAAAGTAGATGCAGCGTTGCTAGTAAGATTAATGTAATTACCGCTGTAAACACCGGTGTAAGCTGTTGTTGCAATCACACCCTTAGTAACCTGATAGATCACACCATCTGTATTCTTGACAATACCGGTAAATAACTCACCATTCATGTATACCTTGCCATCTGTGTACTTACCGGTATATGGTTCTCCGGTTGCTGTCACTGCAGTAGCAAGTGTGGTAGCCTTTGCAGCAGGCTTACCTAATACGATAGACTTCTTAGCAGCAGAAACCTGGCCATCCTTGGTTAAGGTCTTATAAGAAACCTTCTGAGCAGCCTTGATGGAACTGTCTACCTTACCGTCTGTCATATGATAGAAGCCCTTCTGGATGGTATAACCAGCTTCATTCTTAAAGGTAGATAAAAGCTGATACCAACCATCTAATCTCTGGCCGTTCTCATCATATACTGTGATCGTAGATCCGTCTACAACCCAGCCCTGAGCAATCGCAGCAGGTGTCTGTGTTGCAGCTTCCGTTGCTTCTTCAACGGTCTCTTCAGCAACAGTGTCTTCAGCAACAGCTTCCTCTGCTGTCACTTCTTCTGCTACAGCATCTTCTACTACGGTCTCTTCTGCTGCAGCTTCCTCTACTGCAACCTCTTCTGCTTTCACCGCTGTGCTGTAGGCACCTGTGAAGGCGAAGGCAGAGACACCGAGCATCGTTCCTGTCATTAACATGACTAAATGTTTGTTAAGTCTCATGATATCCTCCATATAGCTTTATCTTTTGTGTATCTATCTTACTTTAACTTTTCTTGTAAGAAAAGTCAAGTATAGATAATTGATAGGTATCTATTATTACTATGCTTTTTTCGTGCACAAATATTGCTCAGATTCCAAAAATTCCATGTAAAAATGAAACTTTTACCTTGTAACTGCTGCTGACACCGCCCTGACTGGTGCAGGTGATGGTTGTCCGACCGTATCTCCTGGCATGGATCTTACCGTCCTGATCCACACTGGCTACCTTGGGATCGGATGAGATCCAGGATATGATCTTATCTCCGTAGCCAAGGGTCACTTTTCTGGCCTCGTGGTCCTCTCCTTTAGACAGGACAAGCTCGTCCTGACTCATATGAATCTCCGCAACCAGAGGATCGATACTCTCTGTCACTTCCTTATCGCATCGACGACAATAGCCCTTCAGCTTGCCTTCGTGGAGAACATCCGGTTCTTTTACCGTGTGCCAGTCCTGGATGTCATGTCCCATGGCGGGGATGATGGCCTTCTCCAGTTCATGTCCACAGACACTGCACTCCTTCAGCTTCTCCCCATCCCTGCTGCAGGTCACCTGTTTGGTGATGATCCAGTTGGAGGTCTTATGATCTCCGGTTGCCGGAATCGTCTTCGTCTGCTGGTAATCACAGGAAGTACAGACCCGGGCTTTCTGACCGTCATTACCGCAATCTTCCTTCTTTACGACCTCCCAGTCGGCAAAGGTATGATTATTCCGGATCCGGTAGAGTCCGTTATATTCCCCACTGTTCTGTATATTTACATACATGTGTTCCCCGTAGAAATCGATCTCTTCGATCTCCAGGTAATCGGAGGAACTCAGGGTATAGATCTCTTTTAGTCCACCGTGCAGGTCATAGCGATAGATGGTATTATATCCCACACTGTACCAGATGATATAGAGGTCGGATCCGTCAGAAGCCATCCCCTGATCCACACCGGCTTTGGTAACGGTGAAAACCTTAGTTAATGTGATAAAATCACTGGTCCGGTAGATAGAATTACTGGTGCCCAGATAGTAAGCATTCTCCGATTCCACATAAGCAATCTTCGGGCAGTTGTGCTTCATATAATGATCTTCCGTCAGAGAGAGACTCTCTCCATCAAAATAGAAGACATAGGCATGGCTCTGAGACACACAGACCAGCTGATGGGAGGTCGGATTGTAAGTGAGGGAGTTGGAATGCAGGGTAGAGAAAGACTGATGGTTCACCTCCTTCAGGGTTTTGGCATCCAGGATCACATAGGTCGTCTGGCTGGCATCGGAAGAATATCTGGTATAGATAATCTTATCCTCCGCGAAGCAGAATCCCTGAGACATGGATGCATAATAATCCTCTCCGGGCAGGAAGACCTCTTCCATCGCCTGATTCAGTTCCGTATCCTGCACACAGAAGGCTCTAGCATCCTTCGAACTGCATAAGAGTCCGAGAAGCAGAAACAGGCATACCATGTGCAGACAAGACTTTGTTGACATACGATAGCTTCCTCACTTTAATAAGTCATAGTTACAAGGCATAATATCTTCGAATGAGATATAGGCTCCGACGCCAGGACTCGCGAGCGAGTCCTGATCTTAACAGATATCCTATCTCTAGATTATACGATTGAAGTCGATGGGAAGCAAGAAAAATGTCAGAATTTTCTTACTCAGATCGATTTAATATCTCTTCTCCTGCATTTTCCGCCGGATGATCCATCCTGCCACAGCAATCAGCAACAGAAGAAGCAGGATCCATGCCCAGAAAGGAATCTTATGCAGATTATAACAACGTACATTAATCCACATCTGATTTACCTTCTCGCTGGTCTCCTTGTCAAAATACTCCATGATAGAGGAGCGGCGAATGGTCTCTTCATCCGGATACTGAGCGAAGAGCTGGCGGTCTACCTGATCAGCCGGGGCACTGATGATATAATCTTCATCCTCGGAATCTCCGGAGAAGAAATATCCCAGAGGATAATCCACGACATCCTCCTCGTCCTCCTCGGCTCCGAAACACCAGTCGGCATATTCGAAGATCCGGCTGTCATCTCCACCGGAGATACAGGAGGTATATCCGATATAGTACATATTTCGGATGACGTTATCCGGACGAGACATAAAGTTAATAAAAGCTTCTGCCGCATGCTGTTTGGCCTCATCATCCTTGATACCGTCCTTTAGCATGCACCAGCCGTCGAAATAGATATTGGTCGATTCTTTCGGTACGGCAAAGGACAGATAGAGGTCATCCTCTTCCGCCTGATCGAGAGTGTAGACTCCGTCACCGGACCACTGGTAATTTGCCACTACTTTACCGGTGATCATATCGGCTTTGCCGGCATCGGATTCAAAGGAGTAAGTATTATCCTTAACCTCCTGCAGGAAGTCCTGCACCTGCAGGATCATCTCATCGGAGGTCTCGTTCATCTCTCTCTCCAGATTCTTCTTGTAATCCGGATCCGACAGGAATTCCTCTGAGGTCAGCAGGTCTGCTTTAAGAGCTCCCACTGCTGCAAAATAGGATTCACGGACACTGTCCTTGATGGTAACCTGACGTCGGAACTTAGGATTGGTAAGAATCGACCAGGTAGAGGCCTCTTCCTTCGTCACATACTCCGGATTGTAAACCACGCCGGTCAGTCCCCACATATAGCCTGCAAAGTATTTCGACCAGGCCTCTCCTTGGATCTCACTCTCCTCAAAGATATTCTGTATATAAGAAGAAACTCCATTAATATAGTAGTTATTGGAATCATTTTTATTGAAAAATGCTTCAGATAATGGCTGCAGCTCATCCTCAGCCGCTAATTTCATCATCATGTACTCGGAAGGACAGACCAGATCATATTCATTTCCCAGAGTGAACATATTATAGAAGTCTTCATTGGTACCGAAGGTAGAGTATTCTACTTCTACCTGGATCCCGTAGGTATCATAATACCATTCCTCAAAATCATCGATAATATTATTCACTCCCAGGATGTCACCACTATCCAGATCGATAACCTCATCCTCATCCCAGTCACCTTCGTCGATATACTCCTCCCAGTTGCTGACACGGAGGATTACCTTCTGGCCGGAATCCCCTGTCTTAGCCGAAGCAGAAGCTTCTATATTATAATATGCGGACAAAGTCAGACTGATCACTATAGCGATCAGGATCCTGCAGAGGAAGGATGACATCATTCTATATTTCACACACTCTCTCATGCCACACCTCTTCTTTCTGTCTGCTCACTGCGCATAGCTCGGATATTGGAGATGATCACGATCAGAAGCACGATCAGGAAGATCACAGTGGACAGGGCCCACAGAGCAGTTTTTATCTTAGTCTGCGCACCTTTTGTCGCATTTACCACGTAGGTGCTGATGGTATCAAATGTCGCCGGCTTGGTGTAGGTCGCGATAAAATAATCATCCAGAGACAGGGTGATCGCCAGGGCGAATCCGGATACAATACCCGAGTAGATCTGAGGAATCACAATCTTATACAGAGCAGTAAATGGAGTGGCACCCAGATCCAGAGCCGCTTCATAAATGCTGGGATCCATCTGCTTCAGCTTAGGGATGACAGACAGATAGACAAATGGCGCACACAGAGTCACATGTCCGATCACCAGTGGGATGTAGGTCTCCTTACTGACTCCCAGAACGATGACCAGGAGGATGCAGATGGAGAATGCTGTCACTACATCTGCATTGATGACCGGAATCTGATTGGTGGTACGGATGTAGGAGGCCATGCCCTTACCGGAATAAAAGGAACCGATGGCTCCTACTGTCCCCAGGATGGTTGACAGGATAGCAGAACAGATTGCCAGAAGCAAGGTGCCTGCGATCATATGAAGCAGTTCCTCCGTGGTAAAGAGGGTCACATAATTATGGAGGGAGAAGCCTCGGATGGCTCCAATCTGTGTGGCACTGGTGAAGCTATACACTGCCAGAATAAGGATCGGCGCATAGATAAAGGCCAGTACCAGCAGGATCATAATGAATTTTACCGTACGTTTCATTATAATAAGACACCTCCTCTATGGGATTCTTCTTCCTCCGCACCATTGGTAAGCAGAGTGAAGAGGCAGATAATGATCAGAAGGATTAATGCGATCATGGAACCTCCATGCCAGTTATAGGCTGCAAAGTAGCTGCCGATCAGACTTCCCATGATATAGGTAGAGTTATATAACATATCCAGTACCACATAGTTGGTCATAGCCGGCAGGAATACCATGGAGACCCCACTGATGATCCCCGGTACCGACAGAGGGAGGATGATCTTCAGAAAGGCCTGCAGCTCATCGGCTCCCAGATCCCGGGCTGCTTCGATCAGGGAGTCATCCAGCTTTACGATCGTGTTATAAATAGGCAGGATCATAAAAGGCAGGAAGTCATAGGTCATGCCGATTACAGCGTTAAAGAAGGGATAGTAAGCCAGATTCCCCTCCAGGAGGGACAGAATCTCCTTCAAAGCGGTAATACGCAGAGAGAAATTGATCCACATAGGCATGATAAAGATCATGAGCAGGACCGATTTATTCTTCAGATGGCTTCGGGCCAGAATATAAGCGGTAGGGTAAGCCAGTAAGAGGCAGACCAGGGTTGTCACAAAGGCAACCGCCAGACTGTAGCAGAGGGTTCCCAGTGTGTTGGCATCTGAGAAAAAGGTCAGCAGATTCTGCAGGGTGAAGCTGCCCTTTGCATCCGTAAATCCGTAGTAGATCAGTACAAACAGAGGAGCCACAACGAAGCATAAGAGGTAGATCGCATATGGAATCGCCAACTGTTTTCTGGAAAATGAAAACTTACGCATCTTGTATCTCCTTTCTATTATTTTCTCACGGAAAAATGCATCTTCTCCACAGGCATGATCAGACCGACATGGTCATCCATGTTCCACAGATACTCATCATCCACCACAAAATCCTGTTCCAGATCTGTATGGATTACATAGCTGTAATGGTCGCCCTTATAGATCAGATTACTGATATATCCTTCCACCAGACCCTGCTCGATCTCATCGGTCATGGTGATCTCATCCGGCTGTATGGATACCTGGATCTTGGTCCGGCGGATGTCAATCTCATCTCCGTTGGCATCCAGCAGGCGACCCTGTTCCGTCAGGGAGCTTCCTCGTATGATCCTGGTCAGATCGGTATCCAGAATGTGGTCATTATATTCTAACTGATGGTTACTGTTAATATTGGCAACAAAGAAGTTGGTATGATCTTCTGCAATCATGATATGGATATTGTCCGGATCCACCCGCATGCCGATGCGCTGTCCCACTTCTGCCGAATGGATGGTCTGAATCACGATCTCATTCTTACCGGACTCCACCGTGATCTCATAATGAATTCCCTTGAAGATGACAGAGCTGACTCTGCCAACGATTGTGCCGGCTTCCGGTGCGGTGATGATCACATCCTCCGGTCGTACGACCGCAGTGATATGGGTTCCCTCCTCAATATCATCCACACAGGAGAACTCTGCACCACAGAAACGGGCCTTCAGCTTACCGGTCATGATACCGTTAAAGATATTACTGTCACCGATGAAGTCTGCGACAAAGGCATTGACCGGTTCATTATAGATCTCTTCCGGGCTGCCGATCTGCTGCATACGTCCTTCCGACATAACCACAATCTTATCGGACATGGTGAGGGCTTCCTCCTGGTCATGGGTTACATAGATAAAGGTGATGCCTAACTCATCATGCATGGCTTTAAGCTCCAGCTGCATCTCCTTGCGCATCTTGAGATCCAGAGCACCCAGAGGTTCGTCTAAGAGCAGGATCTCCGGTTCATTTACCAGAGCCCGGGCGATGGCAACTCGCTGCTGCTGTCCGCCGGATAAGGTGCTGATCTTACGATGTTCGAAGCCTTCCAGGTCCACCAGCTCCAGAACCTTCTTCACCTTTTTTGTAATCATGGCTTCTGCCATCTTCTTCTGCTTTAAGCCAAAAGCGATATTCTCATAGATATTCATATGGGGGAATAAAGCATAACGCTGAAATACCGTATTGATCGGTCTTTTATGGGGTGGAAGCTTGGTAATATCCTGTCCGTTTAACAAGATCTCTCCTTCGGTCGGGATATCAAATCCTGCGATCATGCGCAGGGTTGTGGTCTTACCACATCCGGATGGTCCGAGAAATGTTACAAATTCTCCTCGCTTCACCGTAAGATTAAAATCAGAAACTGCAACAAAACCATTGTCATCAAAGACCTTGGTGATGTGCTTAAGCTCAATAATATTATTGGTCTGTTCCATAGGTTTAACCTCCATCATACATATTCTCTCTCAGAAAAACTTCAGGGCGACTTATGTCGCCTGGCAGCACAGAAAGCACTGCGGACTTATCTCCCTCTGATTCACAGGGGATGATCAGAAGGAAGGGGGTGTACTGACCCAGATCAGCTGGGCCGGCTCTTCCGATACATTTTCAATAGAATGCTCACGATTGGCTGAATAATAAAAGCTCTGTCCTGCTTTTACCTCATAAGTAACTTCATCCAGATGGAGCAGGATCTGACCGGAGATCACATAGCCGAACTCCTCTCCCTCGTGGGGCTTGTCCTCCATAATGTGCTGCCTGGCTTCAATCTTAACCAGCAGGGGTTCCATCTGGTTCTGCTGTGCGGTAGGGACGATCCACTGGATGCTGTTGCCTCCCTCGTCGATCTTCTCAAAGAAGCCGTCCTCCGAATAGACAACCTGTTCCTCATGGGCTTCCTCAAAAAATTCAGAGGCAGTCGTGCCCAGACATTCGATCAGATCCAGCAGAGTGACGACCGACGGTGTAACCTGACCTCTCTCCAGCTGGGAGATATAACCCTTGGTCAACTCCGTTCTGTCGGCCAGTTCCTGTTGGGTCAGCCCATTGGTGTTACGCAAATCGCGAATCTTCTTACCGATACGTTCATTAATCAACTCAACTTCCATAATACATTCCTATTCCAGAATTAATTTGCTGTCATAAAAAACTTCCATGAGGTCTTTGGCCTCTCCACAGGGCATGAAGCACCATACGACCTTAGATCGTGCCACAGAGTGTGATATACCTTTTGAAATTAATTCTTATTCTAAACAAAAAATAATCTATTACTAAACATAGATAGATTAATTATACTGATTCTAAACAAAAAGTCAATTAAAATTATACCGAAATGGCATAGAAAAAGCAGGAATCACAATCCCTGCTCTTACCACACCATAATGAGTCCAATCAACATGGTATCCTGTATCAACTTGCTTTTATTATAATATGAAAAATCCGACTCGTAAATAGGAAAATTCCACACTATTGTATTATTTGATTCATTTTTGTATTGTACATCCTTCCGGAGAATCCTATTTGATAGGATAATTGGAGCAATTTCCTATCAAATAAGAAAACTGCCCGAGTCATACTCAGGCAGCATATGATTACCAGTATTAATTCTTAAAGGAATGAATCGGAGCCGGGATTCTTCCGCCACGATTAATAAAGGCAGAACAATCAAAGCGATTGACCGGCATGATCGGGGCATAACCCAGGAGACCGCCGAACTCTACGGTGTCACCGACACCCTTACCGATAACAGGAATGATACGTACTGCTGTTGTCTTCTGGTTTACCATACCCAGAGCCATCTCATCTGCGATGATACCGGAGATCGTCGTTGCCTTGGTATCACCAGGAACAGCGATCATATCAAGACCGACAGAGCATACACAGGTCATGGCTTCCAGCTTCTCCAAGGTCAGAGCACCGGCCTCCACAGCATCGATCATACGCTGATCCTCACTGACCGGGATAAAAGCACCACTGAGACCGCCAACATAGGAGGAAGCCATCACGCCGCCCTTCTTAACCTGATCATTCAGTAAAGCCAGGGCTGCGGTAGTACCGGGTGCACCGGCATACTCCAGACCAATCTCTTCCAGGATCTCGCCTACACTATCTCCGACCGCCGGAGTTGGTGCCAGGGACAGATCGATGATACCAAATGGCACACCAAGACGTTTGGAAGCCTCACGGGCCACCAGCTGTCCGACACGGGTAACCTTAAAGGCTGTCTTCTTAATGGTCTCACAAAGGACTTCAAAGTTCTCTCCACGTACCTTCTCGATCGCTCTCTTTACAACACCGGGGCCGCTGACACCGACATTGATGATGCAGTCAGCTTCTGTCACACCATGAAAGGCTCCCGCCATAAATGGGTTATCGTCCGGTGCATTGGTAAAGACAACAAACTTGGCATTACCGATGCAGTCCTGCTCTTTGGTCAGCTCGGATGTCTCCACGATCATCTCACCGATTAGCTTGACAGCATCCATATTAATACCGGTCTTGGTGGAACCGACATTTACGGAAGAGCAGACTCTTTCTGTGGTAGCTAAAGCCTGTGGGATGGAGCGAATCAGCATCTCATCCGCCGGTGTCATACCTTTATTGACCAGAGCAGAGTAGCCGCCGATAAAATTCACGCCTACTTCATGGGCACATCGGTCAAGCTCCTGAGCGATACGGACAAAATCCTCCGGTTTCTTACAGCATCTGCCACCCACCAGAGCAATCGGTGTGATGGAGATACGTTTATTTACAATAGGGATACCATACTCTATCTCAATCTCCTGGCCGGTCTTCACCAGATCTCTGGCCAGTATGGTAATCTTTTTATGGATCTGTGCACAGCAATCCTCCAGAGACTCGCTGACACAATCTAAGAGACTGATACCCATGGTGATGGTTCTGACATCCAGATTCATCTCATGGATCATCTTATTGGTTTCGATTACTTCATTAACGTTTAACATAATTCCTCCTGCCTAGACTATAATCTGTCGGATTCCTCTCTCAGGCTCCGCATCAGATACGATGCATCATCTGGAAGATATCTTCGTGCTGGGCCTGAATGATGACACCAATCTCCTCGCCAAGCTTCTTCAGTTCCTCAGCCATAACCGGAAATGATTTGGCTACTTCGTCAGATTCCACTACCATCATCATGTTAAAATATCCGCCGGTAATGGTCTGACTGATATCCAGAATATTAATGCCATTGTCTGCCAGATAGGTACATACCTTCGCGATGATACCTACAGAGTCTTTACCGATAACTGTTACAATCGTCTTCTTTAATTCGTTCATACTTAAACCTCCTGTACCAAAAGGATCTGGAGATGTCTGATGACATCCCGTGTTATACAATCTGTTCCGTTCTTATCCGGTTTATCACTCTATGCAATAGGTTGGCTCCACACGACTGGCTACCTGCATGGAGCATCCGGAGCGATCCGGATCAATATTATGCATATGTAATTCATTCTTTACTGTCTCATAAGCCAGCTCAGCAAAGTTATTCTCCTTACTGAGATGCCCCAGGAAAATATGACGTAAGCCTGGGTGGAAGACTCTGGCCAGAAACTGCCCTGCCCTCTCGTTGGACATATGTCCCTGATTCCCCATGATCCTGCGCTTCAGGGGATAGGGATAAGGTCCTACCATCAGCATATTCAGATCATGATTGGCCTCCAGCAGAAGAGACTGGCAGCCCTGCATCTTCTCCAGCAGATAGTCATCATAGGTACCGAAATCCGTAGCGATGCCTACCTTGGAATCCTCATCCCGGAAGGTATAGCAGACAGGATCTGCTGCATCGTGCATCACGCTGGATGCCTCCACGGTGATACCACCGATCCGGATAGGATGGTCCACAGAGATAGTCTCAAATAAGCTGGTATCCATCTGGCCCAGAGACCTGGTCGACAGGATCTGATCGATGGTCTTCCCCGTCGCAAAGACCGGAATCTTATACTTACGCAGAAATACTCCCAGACCGGAGATATGATCCATATGTTCATGGGTGATAAAGATCGCTTTCAGGCGGGCCGGATCCACCTCCAGACCAGCTAATCCTTCCACAACTCTCTTACGGCTGATACCGGTGTCGACCAGAAACTGATCCTCCTCATTCCCGACATAGAGGCAATTCCCGCTGCTGCCACTGGCTATACTCGCTAATTTCATAGATTCTCATTCCTTTATTTATGATAAAAGAAAAGCTGAGATACTCAACACTGAGTTCTCAGCCTTAATGCCGGCCGCGGGACTTGAACCCGCACGTGGTTACCCACAACAGATTTTGAGTCTGCCTCGTCTGCCATTCCGACAGGCCGGCGTATCAACTCTGCCATAATATCACAGCAGAGTGATCTTGTCAACAAAATTCCTCTTAAAAGTACTTTTTGCTTCCCCACAGGTTGGCTTTTTTCATATCCAGATACTGGTGATACGCATCCTCCAGGATCTGTTTCTCATTTGGAAAACGAAGCAGATGATAGGCTTCGTGATACTTATAGAATCCGGAATCCACAAAGTACTCTTCCCTCTGTGGTCTGGAATAATAACTGTCTGCCATCATAAGATACCAATGCACATCCTTCTCCACGATATCGTTGGAAGTATTAAATGTGTAGGAACTCTTACCTACATATTTGATGATAGAGGCCTTCGCTCCGGTCTCTTCCCGTACCTCTCTGATCGCAGTATCCTTATACTCCTCTCCTTCCTCTACTGTTCCCTTCGGAAGAACCCATCCTTCGTATTTATTCTTATAATTTTTAAACAGAAGAAGGATCTTCCCTCTGAAAATAACCACACCACCACAACTTGTTGCTTTTATCATGGTCTTGTCCTCCTATGCAAACAATTCTGGGTGTGCCATACACTTGTTGCCATTATAACAAAGAAAAGTTAATATAGCAAGGGAGCGAATGTATTATTTTTTATCCAACTGATTCTCATAATAGGCATCGAAGACCTTGCGGGCGATGGGGGCCGCATAGCGGCTGCCGGCGCCGGTATTCTCCGCGATCACGCAGACGACCAGATCCGGATCATCCACATTGGAATAACCTACAAACCAGGAATGCGCGTCCTCTTTTTCATTCTCCGCAGTACCGGTTTTACCGGCTACGGTATAATCGTCGCTCTGAAGCACGCTTCCGGTTCCGTCTGTCACCACATTTCGCAGCATCTTCTGCAGGACAGGAATCGCTGTCTTATCCTCCAGCTCCATCAAGACCTGCGGCTCTTCCTCATGGATGACTACCTGGTCTGCTGTCGTGGTCTTCTCCACTAACATAGGCCGCATCATGATACCGTCATTGGCGATGGCACACAGGATGAGGGCATTATGAATGGGAGTGATAAGGGTATCCCCCTGGCCAATCAGAGTCTGCGGTAATTCAAAGTCCTCACTATCCGAAGTAATCTTGAACTGGCTTTTGGCGATATTCAGGTCACAGTCTATCTTACGATTAAAATAAAATGTTTTATTCAGCTTCAGAAGATCGCTGCGCTCCAGCTTGCAGCCCAGAGTGACGAAAGCCGTGTTGCAGGAATTGGCAAAGGCCTCGTTTAAGTTCTCCTTACCGTGTACATTTCCCTGGTAGCAATGAATCTTCACACTATTTATGACTGTCTCTCCCTGGCAATCGTAGGAGAAATCCTCATAACTGTAAGGGTTCTCCGTGATATATTCCAGTGCAGTAAGGATCTTATAGGTGGATCCGGGCGGGTACAGTCCCTTGGTTGCCCGGTTCATCAGCACCGTGGAGGAATCATCCTCCGTCAGGTCAGACCAGATCTCGTCGATCTCATTGGGATCATAGTCCGGTTTGGATACCATGGCCCGGATCTTGCCGGTCTTAGGTTCGATGGCAATCACGGCTCCCTGATAATCTCCCAGGGCCTCGTAGGCTGCTTCCTGTAAAGTGGTATCCAGTGTGGTATACAGGTTATCTCCCGGATTCTTATACCCCCTGATTCCGTTGCTGAGCTGAGTAATCAGGTCTGCATGTGTACTTAATAAGGTATAATTATAGCTGGACTCCAATCCACTCTGTCCATGACTGGTATAGCCGATTACATGGGAGAAGAGATTGCCGTAAGGATAATTCCTCACTTCATTTCCCTCTTCGTCCGTGATGGTTTCGGCCAGAACCTTACCATCTGCACTCATGATACTTCCGCGGATGATCTGAGCCTGCAGATTCTCAGTCCGTTGATTATACGGACTGGAGATCACATCCTGTCTCTGCACGATCATAAAATAGATCATATAGCCGATCATGGCAAAAAAGAGCAGGACGACCAAGAGGCAGGTTAAGAAAATATATCGATTGGTTCGAAGCTTTTTATCTGTCTTCATAATCCTCCTCATCTACCGGATCCGGATTCTCATAACGATTCCGGTAGGAATCCTCATATTGGTTTCGGTAGGGATCCTCAGATTGGTTCTGATAAGAATCCGCATCCTGATTCCGGTAGGGATCCTCGTCATTTTCCTCCTCTGTTCGATATGCGATCATAAAGATCCCCTGCATGATGGCAAAGATGATCAGGACGGAGCAGACAGAGCTGCCGCCATAGCTGATCAGCGGTAATGTCACACCGGTTGAGGGGATAAATCTCGTCACGCCCCCCACCGAGAGAAATACCTGCATGATAAAGGATACGGAGATGCCATAGGCCAGCAGCTTATAAAATCTCTCCTCCACATCCATGGCTATCATAATAAAATGTATAAATATACTGAGATAAACGAATAGTAGAGCGATGCCGAAAACCAGCCCGAACTCCTCGGCGATGGCGGAGAAGATAAAATCACTGCTGGCTACCGGAATATCTCCCGGACGGCCCTGGGTGAGGCCCATACCGAACCAGCCTCCGGTACCGATGGCAAATAAGGACTGAGTGATCTGGTAGCCTTTATTGGCCAGATCGGACCAGGGATCCAGCCAGGCCTGGATCCTGGTCTGCACATGAGCGAAGAGCAGGTAGGCTGTCAAAGAAGCCAGAGACCCTCCCAGCAGACCGCCCAGAAGCCAGAGGATGCGACCGCTGGCAACATAAGAGAGAAAGATAAATAAGAGAAAATACAGTAAAGCACCCCCCAGATCCTTCTCTGCCACCAGAACCAGAACATGGGCGACTGCAAATGCCATCATAAGAAGCATGACCGGCAGTCCGGGCCGTCTGGCAAGTACTGCCGCCAGAAAGAAGAGAAAGCTGATCTTGACAAACTCCGAGGGCTGCAGACTGATCTGCGCGATGCGGATCCAGTTGGTGGAGCCGTTATGGGTCACACCGATAAAAAATACGGTGCACAGGAAGGCCAGTCCCAGAACCGCATAGAGCCAGGAGAGTCGGGATAAGAAAGTGAGCTTCCTGATCATCACCGGCAGAAGCAGACAGACCATACTGGCGACGACTACGATGATAAACTGGCGGATCGCATCCTCCAGGGACAGGCGGGCCAGCATGACAAAGCCGATGGACAGCAGAAAGCAGATATGATTCATCATGATTCTGGAGCAATCCGGGTAGAGATGCTGATAGAGAAAGATGATTAATTTAAAATAAAGAAGCTGTCCGATACACAGAAGCAGGATACGGATATCCCTGGTCTGAAAAAGCAGTACCAGAAAACAAAGAATCTGGAAGAAGAAGACATACATCTCCTGCCAGTCCATTCTCCTGCGCTGGCTTTGAGGACTGGAGGGTAAAAATACTGCATAAGAGGAAAGTGCATAGATGGCACAGCATATCATTAAGATATAATTGGAACTTGTTGAGATAAAATGTAACATCGCTGCACCTCCTTTCTTCTATATGTTTAAAGCTATGATTCTTATCTATGCTTGCGGATCTGTCTATGATCCTGCAGCGGATTACTCGATTCCGTAATTCCAGTGAGCCTCCTCTTCTTTCTTATCAGATGAAGGAAGGTAGCCCTGCCGCCTCCAGGCTTTAAAGCGCTCAACGGCCTGCTTGATCCTCTGACGATCCACCGCAAAGAGATCGAATCTTATCCGAGCGAGATCTTTACAGACCTGAGACAGATCCTCACCGATCAGATCTCTTGGCCGATCCGTCCAGATCATATTATAACAAGTCATCTTATCCCGCATAGAAGCAAGCAGCTTCTCATCGATCCAGTAAGGATGACAATGACTGGATACCGGCAGCTGGCGATCCTTTCGATCGGTAAGAGAACATATCTCCGGGTTTCCGTTACACTGTCCCAGTGTCTTCTTGATACATTGGGCCGACAGCATAAGAGGGAATCTGCCGTATACCAGGCACTCCCACTGTGGACGATTGCTCTCCTGCGACAGAGAATGCAGAAGATCGAGACACTCCTTGCGGGATAACTCGTAAGGCAATTCCCGATAGGTCCTTCCACGATCCTTTGATTCATGATGGATCGTTTGTTCCTTATTCAATCGATTGATCTCCTTTAATCGATTCATCTCCCTCAATCGATCCGTCTCCTGACAGGCAGCGCTATTCCACTGGTAGAAGGAGGCCGCGTAGATTCTGGCTACATCATACCATGTCTGATCCAATACATCAAATTCATTTATGTTATTTATGTAAATACCGTCCCATTTTTCTTCATATTGTCCATCAGGCTGGATGCAAGTCTCTGCGAGACATGCTCGAAGACTGTCGACAGAAGTCTGGCGATAAACATGTGGCAGAGACAGATAGGCCTTCTTACCCGATGCATGTATCTGTGTCTTTCCCTCTCGCAATGTTGCCGGATCCAGGAAATCCATCGATAAGACGATTCCATCAAAGAGATCCTCTGTCAGTGCATAGGTCAGCATCTCTTCATCATATACGGAAGCGATGATCTCCGATTGCATCACAGAATCTGACGATGTATCCCCGACGGGGGAGTCTGTCACGCCTTGCCGGATCGGCTCTTCCTCTCTTCTCTCTCCTGACAGCTTGTCTGTCTCTGAAGAAAGGACCTTGCCGCCTGCTCGATGGAAGGATGCCTGGCAGCTATCCTGCAGAGCCTGATAAGCCTGCTGGCGCATCTCCTTAAGAAGAGAGGCTTGTAGGAAGAGATCTTCTGTCATATTTATCTGAAAATCTCTTAATACATAAGGAACCTGTCCGGTCTTCTTCATCTGACGCAGGATATCCTCCTCACGAATCGGGCGTTTCTCCGCCGGCATAGGCTGAGGACCAACGATGCTGATTTCCGTCCCCCGGCACTGTAATCGCAGACAGATCGGCTGCCCCAGCTTCAGATCAATCGAACCATCCACCGGATATCGCAGCTCCTTCTGCAGAATCTCCTCCCGGATCCATGTCTCAAGCTTCTCATTATGACGGCGGTAGACAGGCAGGCCCGGTCTGAGCCAAGGGGTCTTCGGAGCATTCAGAGTGAGCTCCCACTGTCGTCCCTTCTTATGAAGGATCGAATCCAGAGAGGACGGAACGGTCAGAACCAGTTCTTCCTCTCTCCCACCCGGAATCACGATCAGATCTCTGGGAGAGACCGGAGAGTTCAATGACAGAAGAAGACGATTCTTACGAATCTGTTCGATCCGCCCCAGCTTACGTCCCAGATGTCTGGGCGTGTCGATGGACATCATCTGTGGTCCGTTATGCTGTAACCAATATCCATCGGTAAATCCACTTCTGGAATATAGCTCCTCCAGGATCTCTCTGTCATGAGGATCCACCCGATAGGGCTGGCCGGATGCATACAGATCCAGGTATTTCCGATAGATGGACGTAACACCTGCCACATAATCCACATTCTTCATACGTCCCTCGATCTTGAGAGAATCCACGCCGGCCTCGATCATGGAAGGCAGAGTATCCAGAGAGCAGAGATCTCTGGGACTGAGCAGATGTCTGGCTTCCCGACACATACTGCGTCCCCGGACATCCCTGGCACGATAAGGCAGACGACAGGGCTGAGCACAACGTCCGCGATTGCCGCTCCGTCCTCCATACATGCTGCTGAAAAGACATTGACCCGAGTAACAATAACAGAGGGCTCCATGGATAAAGATCTCTATCTCCAGTCCGGTCTCCTCCTTCATCCGGCGAATCTCTTCGCAGGACAGCTCTCTGGCCGGAACAACACGATTCATGCCCATATCCCTGGCGGTGAGTGCTCCGGATACCGTGGTGATCATCATCTGTGTGCTGCCATGAATCTCCATCTCAGGAAAATGCTCCCGAAGAAAAGAAGCAGCACCCGGATCCTGTACGATCACACCATCAAGTCCTGCTTCATAATAAGGCAGAAGATAGTCATAGAGCTCCTCCTGCAACTCTCGCTCTTTCAGTAAAGTATTCACCGTCATATAGGCTCTTCTGCCATGAAAATGTACATAGTCCAGTGCCCGGATCACGGTATCTTTATCAAAATTCTCCGCATAGGCTCTGGCTCCGAAGCGAGTCCCGCCGAAATATACGGCATCTGCGCCTGCCAGAATCGCTGCCTTCATATGTTCAAATGAACCAGCCGGAGCCAATAGCTCCGGCAGTCTCTTCTTGTAAATATGTTCAGGATAATTCATGTCTGGTCTCCAACTCTATGATGCGCTTCTGCATCTCATTTACCTTGGTCTTATACTCGATCACCAGACGATTCGCTGTCTCGATACGAAGATCCTTCTCCACCAGCTCCTGCTTCAGACGATAGATCTCCTCGTCCTTCTCCCGGTACTCCTTCTTGCTGACATCCTTCTCGTCCTGGGCCTTGAATAACTCCTCTGCCAGATTCAATGACAGCAGGATATTACGATAATCCGGTGACAGCTTCTGATATCCGCTCATGGACTTAAGCTCACGGATCTTATTATCTACATAGGATGCGATCTTCTGCATATATGCCTCACTGGAACCACCGGATAACATATATACCTTACCGTCGATGATCACAGATAACTTTGTCTTATTGTCTGAATTCTTGTCCATAATCCTGTCCTCCCAGCTCTAATATAATTCGTCAGGGACCGGAATCCCCAGATGTTCGTAAGCATTTCTGGTAAGAGCCCGACCACGTGGTGTACGTTTGATCAATCCCCGTTGGATCAGATAAGGCTCATAGACATCCTCGATGGTACCTGAATCCTCTCCGATGGAAGCGGCTAAGGTATCCAGTCCGACCGGACGTCCTGCAAACTTGTATATCATGGCCTCCAGCATAACCCGGTCTGTGGTATCCAGACCCAGGCTGTCGATATCCAGCATATCCAGTGCCTCCTGAGCAATATCCCTGGTGATATGTCCCTCATATCGGACCTGGGCATAATCCCGGACACGTCGCAGCAGACGATTGGCCAATCTCGGTGTTCCACGGCTGCGGCAGCCGATCTCTCTGGCACCCTCCGGATCAATCGTAACCCCCAGAAGCTCAGAGGAACGAGTGACGATAAAGGCCAGCTCCTCAACAGTATAGAAGTCCAGACGATTGACGACGCCGAAACGATCTCTTAATGGTGCTGTCAGCATGCCGGCTCTGGTGGTGGCACCGACCAGAGTAAAGCGTGGCAGATCCAGTCGGATGGATCTGGCACTTGGTCCCTTACCGATCATGACATCGATCACAAAATCCTCCATGGCAGGATATAATACCTCTTCCACCTGGCGATTCAGACGATGGATCTCATCAATAAAGAGGATATCATTATCCCCGAGACTGTTCAGAATGGCTGCGATATCCCCCGGCTTCTCGATGGCCGGTCCGGAAGTAATCTTCAGATGGGATTCCATCTCATTGGCAATGATGCCTGCCAGGGTGGTCTTACCCAGACCCGGAGGTCCATAGAGTAAGACATGATCCAGAGCCTCTCCGCGCATCTTTGCAGCTTCGATAAAGATATTCAGATTCTTCTTCACATGCTCCTGGCCGATATATTCACTTAATCTCTGTGGACGAAGACTCCCCTCGATGGAGACATCTTCGTCAGTAAACTCTGTTGTTATAATGCGTTCCATAATGTCCTCATATCATATCTGAAGCGATATACCATCATCGATATCATATACCATGACATCCTGATTGGTATCAGCCCAGAGTCAGCACTACCTTCAGTGCCTCCTTAAGCAGACTTTCCGAATCCATATCCGCAGCCCCCTTCACACCATGGACTGCCCGATAAGCCTCTCCGTTACTGTAGCCCAGAGCGACCATGGCCTCGATGGTATCTGCTACACTGTCACTGTTATCAATTGAAGTCGTCGGAATCTCCTCTGTCACAGGTCCCTGACCCAGATCCTCCAGCTTGAGCTTATCCTTTAATTCCATGATCATACGCTTTGCACCCTTGGGACCGATCCCCGGCGTGCGGGCAATACTCTTGGCATCCTCGCCGAATACTGCAAAATAGAGATCTGCTACGGACATGGTAGACAGGACAGCCAGTGCGGCCTTGGGACCTATGCCGTTCACGCCCAGAAGTACCTGAAAGGTACGTAATTCTTCTTTTGTTAAAAAACCATAGAGAGCCAGCATATCCTCTCTGACATAAAGGTAGGTGAAGAGCTGTATGCTATCTCCCTTCTTCACCTGATCTACGATGGAGGAGGGGGTCTTCACCTGATAACCGATTCCCTGATTCTCGATCACTACGCCCTCTGCATCGACAGATACTGCGCTTCCTTTGATAAATGCTATCATATATTGTTCCTGCCTATCATCCTATATCTTACTTACTTTAACATATATCTTGCGAAAAAACAACTGTTCGAATCTTGAATTTTCTTATGGATGCGTTAAACTAAGGATAGTCAATACAAGGATAATAAATGTGAGGTTAGCATAGGAAGCGGAGGGCTGACAGAGAATGAAAATCTACACTTATCATTTCCCAATCAATTCATACACTACAGAGGCAGTTGGCAGATATATCCCGGCAGATGCCAGCTTTCTGGATATCGAGACGACCGGATTAAAAAGGAGCAGTTCTATCATCTATATGATTGGTGCAGCCTATTTCGTGGAGACAGAGCTCCATATCCTGCAGTGGTTTAATGACGATGCGGTCAGTGAGGAAGCGATATTGAAGGCCTATCTGGCAGAATTACGCAAGCATCCGGGTCCAGTCATCACCTTTAACGGAGATGGCTTTGATCTGCCTTTCCTGAAAGAACATATGGGATACAACGAGATGGATGATACTGTCTTAAGCGACAGAGAGTCATTGGATCTCTACAGACGCTTAAGGAACTATGCTCCTATCTGTGACAGGAAGCATAGCAGTCAGCGGGACTGGGAGGAGTATCTGGGCATCCATCGACAGGATCCTTATCAGGGTGGTAAGCTGATCCCCGTCTATAAGAAGTATCTGAAATACGGAGATCCCCAGGCTCTGGAGCAATTACTTCTTCACAATATGGAGGATCTGCGCTATCTTACTGCTCTTCCGGCCCTGCTTGCTTATGACCAGCTGAAGGAAGCGGCATATCAGCTGACAGAAATCGAGGAATCGACCTATGCTGATCAGACAGCCATAAGATTTACAATCCGGTGTCATGCCCCTCTGCCCGGAGACTTCTCTCTGGTCCTGGAGGAGGGAAGGATCAATCTGCTTGGTCAGGATCTGCTTCAGATTACTCTGGCTGTAAAGGAGGGGATCCTCTATCATTATTACCCGGATTATCGTAATTATTGCTATCTCCCATCGGAGGATCGAGCGGTCCATAAAAGTATCGCTGCCTATGTAGATAAGGCCCATCGTATCCCCTGCAGACCGGAGAATTGCTATATGCCACTGGACAGTATCTTCCTGCCCCTGCCTGCGGCGGAAGCTACTTACGGATTCTCCTCGGATCCCTCCATCCTCCCTTGTCCGATTTATAAGACTGCTTATGACAGTAAGGAGAGCTACCTGTCCTTTGATGATCTCTTTGTGCAGGATGCGGTGACAGATCGGACCAAAGATTATCTTCACATTGTCCTGCAATCCATGTTTATCCGCAAGATTCGCAAAACAAAAAGTTAGAACAGAAAGATCTTCCATAAAAACCCCCATGAGACCTTCGGCCTCTCCACAGGGTATGATACGCGTTTCGGAATTACTTCGCTGCGAGCAGCTCTCGTAATTCCTCCAACGAAAAATCTCGGATTTCTCACACATCTGCGCTTCGCTTGATGTGCAATCCTCGATTTTTGTTGGTTCGCCATAGTCTTAAAAATGTTCACATGTAAGCCCTTACGGGTTTACTGCGCCCATTTTCAGACCATGGACTCTCGCGTATCATAAAAATATGGCAGGGATCCATGGATAAGATCCATGAAAACCTGCCATTTAAGGGTGGGCTGTTAGAACAGCCCCTTATATATCGTTGAAATCAGCCGGTCCGATTAAGCCATCTCTTTGGCAAGAGCTGCGATCTCTGCCTTATTGGCTTCGGTCATAGCGGAACGGATCGTTACGGTAGTATCAGCATAAGTGATATTCTTGCTCTTCTCGAAGTTAGCCTTCATAGTTTTCGCTGCTGTCGGAGCCCAGGTACCATTTTCAATAAAGGCGATCTTACGATTCTGATATCCACGCTCGGTCAGATGATCGATAAACTGCTTCATAAATGGGAAGATATCTCCATTATATGTGGTGGTTGCCATAACCAGCTTACCATAACGGAAAGCATCCTCGACACACTCAGCCATATCTTCTCTTGCCAGATCCGCTACTACAACCTTAGGACAGCCTTCCTCTTCCAGCTTCTCAGCCAGTAACTCTACTGCCTTTTTCGTATTACCGTATACAGAGGTGTAGCAGATCAAAGTACCCTCAGACTCCACACCATAGGAGGACCAGGTATTATAGAGGTCCAGATAATATCCCAGATTCTCCTTGAGGACAGGTCCGTGCAGAGGACAGATGATCTGAATATCGATGGCTGCAGCCTTCTTGAGAACGTTCTGCACCTGAACACCGTATTTGCCTACAATACCGATATAGTAACGACGAGCTTCACAAGCCCAGTCTTCTTCCACATCCAGGGCACCGAACTTACCGAAACCGTCAGCGGAGAAGAGAACCTTATCGGTGGAATCATAAGTAAACATAACTTCCGGCCAGTGAACCATCGGAGCAAATACGAAGGTAAAGGTATGGCTTCCTGTGGTCAGGGTATCGCCTTCCTTTACGATAATCTGACGATCCGGGAAATTGGTACCGAAGAACTGTTTCATATATACAAATGTCTTCGCATTACCCACAATCTTCGCCTGCGGATATTTCTCTGCAAATAAATCGATATTGGCAGAATGATCCGGCTCCATGTGCTGTACGATCAGATAATCCGGTGTCTTATCACCGAGAACCTCAGCGATATTAGCCAGCCATTCCTGGCCGAAATGCTGATCCACTGTATCGAATACCGTAATCTGCTCATCCATCACCACGTAGGAATTATAAGCCATACCATTTTCCACCACGTACTGACCTTCGAACAGATCCACATCGTGATCATTTACACCAACATAATAGATATCATTTGTTACCTTAGTCATAGTTACACCTCTTCTAATCTAATATGATATATATAGTTAACTTATCGCAGGAGACAGGATTTAAGAAGATGCTTAAACTGTCTCGCCTCTGCTATATCTTAACATAGGAAGGGATTCATGAAAAGCATTTCTCCCTTATATTTCAAACTGACTCTCATAGAGATTCTTGTAGAATCCTCCCGCCTGAATCAGGCTGTCATGGTCTCCCTGCTCTATGATATGACCATCCTTCATCACAAGAATCACATCGGCATTACGGATGGTAGACAAACGATGAGCAACGATAAAGCTGGTTCTGCCCTTCATCATCCTGGCAAATGCTTTCTGGATCTGCTGTTCTGTGCGGGTATCGATGGAGGAGGTCGCCTCATCCAGGATCAGCATGGAAGGCAGACAGAGCATGACACGAGTGATACAAAGCAGCTGCTTCTGTCCCTGACTGAGACCGGAGCCATCCTCTGTGATCACGGTATCGAGACGCTGTGGCAGACGCTTGATAAAGCTCCAGGAATGGGACTCTTTGGCCGCCCGGATGATCTCGTCGTCCCGATAACCCTCCACACCCATGGTGATATTGTCCCGGATGGTTCCCGAGCGAAGCCAGGTATCCTGCAGTACCATACCATAGGAAGAACGCAGACTCTCCCGGGTAACCTGACGGATATCCTGATCATCCACACAGATCTGTCCCTCTTTCACATCGTAGAAACGCATGAGCAGATTGATCATGGTGGTCTTACCGCAGCCGGTCGGTCCCACGATGGCGATGCGCTGTCCCTTCTTCACATCCAGAGTAAAGTCCTTGATCAACTCCTGATCTTCCGTGTAGGAGAAATCGACATGATCCAGTCTGACATGGCCTTGCACATCCTTCAGTTCGATGGCATCCTCCGGTTCAGGAATCTGTGGATCCTCATCGATCAGATCCAGGATCCGACCGGCACAAACGAAGGCATTCTGCAGCTCTGTGATCACGCCGGAGATCTCATTAAATGGTTTGGTATACTGATTGGCATAGCTCAGCAGGCAGGATAACTGACCGATAGTCAGTCTGCCACCCAGTACCACCAGGGCACCACTCAGAGCAACTGCCGCATAGACAATACTATTTACAAATCGAGTGCTGGGATTGGTAATTGAGGAGAAGAAGGTTGCCCGCAGAGAGTAGTCTGCCAGTCTGTCATTGATCTCCTCAAACTGTCGCAAGGATTCCTTCTCATAGCCATAGGCCTTCACTACCTTCTGGGCCTCCATGGTCTCTTCGATCAGAGAGGTCTGTTCTCCCCTGGTTCGGGACTGCATGAGGAACATATCATGCGTATGCGTCGCGATAAATCTGGCGACCAGAAGAGAAATCGGTGTCAGGCAGACCACCAGGAGGGCGATATAGATATGGATAGAGAACATGAAGCCTATGGTACCAAGAATGGTGATCACACCGGAGAAGAACTGGGTGAATCCCATCAGTAAACCATCTGCAAATGTATCGACATCGGCGATAACACGGCTGACCAGATCTCCCGCCGGATGTCCATCGAGATAGGATAAAGGTAATTCCTCGATCCGAGCGATGGCATCATTACGGATATCCCGGGTGACATGATAGGTGATACGGTTGTTACAGATATTCATGATCCACTGGGACAAACCGGTAAAAAGAATGACCACTATGGCACGCATGGCAATCTGTCCGATGGCAGTAAAATCCACCTGTCCCGGTCCGATAATATGGTCGATGGCTTCACCGATCAGAATCGGAATATATAAAGTACCGACGACCGTGATCGCTGCCATAAGAACAGACAGTAGGATAAAGAAGGCATGGGCTGCAAGATAAGGCCGGAGACGACGCATGATATGGGAATTCTTATGATTGGTATTCATTATGCCATAGCCTCCTTTTCTAAGGGATATCTATTCCTTTCCGCTACAGGCTGAGAAGCGGATGGGTCCTCTTTATCTTCCGGAGAATCATACTGGGTGGAATAGATCTCCCGGTATACCTCACAGTCTTTTAATAATTCTTCGTGATTTCCCAGACCCACCATCTGTCCATCCTCCAGTACCAGAATCTGGTCTGCATACATCATGGAGGAAGCTCTCTGGGAGATAATGACGGTGGTCGGCCGATTCTTCATATCCCGGATCGCTTTACGAAGTGCGGCATCTGTAGCATAATCCAGTGCGGAAGCACTGTCATCCATGATCAGAAGACCGGCATTTCTGGCCAGGGCTCTGGCCAGGGTGAGGCGCTGTCGCTGACCGCCGGACAGATTCCGTCCGCCCTGTTCGATCTCCGCATCTAATCCGCCCTCTCTCTCCCGGACAAAATCTGCTGCCTGGGAGATACGCAAGGCTTCCTTCAGTACTTCTTCTTCCACTGCCCCCTGTCCCAGGCTGAGATTCTCCCGAATCGTGCCCTTGAATAGCTGTGCCTTCTGTGGTACGACAGCGATGGCACGACGGAGGTCTTCCAGCCTATAATCAGTGATCGGTTGATCATCCAGCAGAATCTCACCTTCCGTAACATCATAGAATCTGGCCAGCAGATTGACAAAGGTCGATTTACCGGAACCGGTACCGCCGATCACTCCCAGAGTCTCACCGGCATGTACCTGACAGGAAATGTGCTGGAGGGAAGAATCCGAGGCACCCTCATAGGTGAAGGACACATCCCGGAAGGCAAAACCTAAGCCATGCTTTCCGCTATCTCCCTGACTGTCATTCTCTGCATCAGATGATGGTATCTTATCTTTCGACATGGCAAGGCTGAGACGCCCATCCTGCATGGATACCGTCTGATCCAGTATGGCATCGATACGATTCAGAGAAGCCAGAGTTTTGGTCTCAAGAACAATGGTATTGGCCAGTTTGACAAGCTCCACCAGAATCTGTGACATATAATTATAGAGAGCAACCACCTGACCGGTTGTCAGGCTGCCTATGTTTACTCGCACCCCACCATAATAGATCACGGCAATAATAGCCAGATTAATGATGATAAAGGTCAGCGGATTGGTCAGGCCGGATATTAAGCCGGCAGATTTCTGCAGATAGGTCAGGCGGGTATTGGCCTCGGAGAATCTCCTGGTCTCGCCCTTCTCCTGATGGAAGGCACGAATCACACGGGCACCGGTGAGATTCTCCCTGGTGATGCCCAGGATCTGGTCCAGAGCAGACTGCACCTGTCGATACATGGGCTTGGTCAGAAACATCACACCAAAGACAACGATGCTAAGGAGAAGGATGGTCAGCAGAAAGATCAGAGAAGCCTGAAAATCTATGGTACAGGCCATGATCATGGCACCAAAGACGATAAAGGGTGAACGCAAAAAGAGTCGCAACGCCATATTGATCCCACTCTGTACCTGATTGATATCAGAGGTCATACGAGTAATGAGGGTGGTAGAGCCAATCTCATCCATCTCATTGTATCCAAAGGATAAGATATGGGCGTAGAGATCTCTTCGCATCGCCGCAGCGGAATATACCGCAGACTTGGCAGCAAAGTATTGTGCTGTGATCGCACAGGTCATGCCCACGATGGCAATCCCCAGCATCAGAAGACATCGGGAGAAAATATAAGCCTTATCCTGCCCTCCGATCCCCACGTCGATGATCGAAGCCACAACCAGTGGCACAAAGAGATCAAATAGTGCTTCCAGCATCTTAAATAAAGGGGCCAGGATACTCTCCTTCTTATAATCAGACATATAATGTAATACGGTTTTCATAATATACTCCTGTTCCTGTCAGTGTCCATCCCGCGCCTGCAGGACGGTAATGATTCATCCTATGATATAACTCACCACATCATAGCATAGACCGGATAAAAAACCAAGATAAATTGGGTTTCTTATAATATTAAATCGACTTTGCTTATTAAATCGGCTTTGCTCGGTTGGTGCTTCAGAAAAAAGACAGACCTGCGATCACAGGTCTGTCTTTTCACACAACATATTCTAAATAAAGGCACCATCAGGCATGAGTAAATATTCACTCTCTAATAGTTATTCGTTTTTATGTGATTAGTATACACTAACCTCGGTTAGACGTCAAGTATTATTTTTGACTTTTTTCACTTTTGAGAATCTTCTTCAAAATTGGTATAATTAGATAAATTTTCTTGAAAATAAAGACTATATATGATAAAATTACCAATAGTTTTTGATGAACATATTATATGAGGTGAGTAAATTGAAAGAAAAGTACAATGAATCTGCAGAAAATTATCTGGAGACGATTCTGGTTTTAAGTAAAAGACTTCCGGTTGTTCGTTCTGTTGACGTAGCCAACGAACTTGATTTTAAAAAGTCCAGTGTAAGTATTGCTATGAAGAATCTTCGTGAGAAGAATCATATTACCATGACGGATGCCGGTTATATTTATCTGACAGAAGAAGGAAAAGCGATTGCTGAGATGATCTATGAGCGTCATGAGACGCTGACCAGTATGCTGGTCAACCTTGGTGTACCATCTGATATCGCTGAGAAGGATGCCTGTAAGATCGAGCATGTGATCAGTCCGGAGAGCTTTGAAGCCATCAAGAATCATATTAATAATCGCTGATTTTAAAGTCATTAAGAAGCTTATGAATCATTGTTAATGAATTATGGACAAGGAGGAGAACCTCCTTGTCCGTTTTATTCCAGTTCCACACTGGCATGATAGAAGCATATGATCCCAACCGGATTAATCTGAACTCCCTTCACATAGTCCTTCAGCATATAATAATCGTTATGATAATAGATTGGAACCGCACACCAGGTATCCATGATCATATCCTCTGCCTGGTGCATCAGATCTGAGCGCTCCGCGGTATCGGCGGTTCTTCGGATCCGGGAAATTAATTTATCATATTGTGTCCAGTCTAACTGAGCGGAGGCGTCCTGTCCCAGATGCATCACATTATTGCCGGACTTGGATTCACAGGTCTCCAGCATGTTGATGGGATCGTTATAATCCATGGTCCATGACCAGAAGGCAAAATCATATCTTCCCTTCTTCATATAATCCAGAAATACATTATACTCCTGGGTATCGATAACCAGATCGATGCCGATCTCCGCCAGATCTCCCTGGATCGCCTCGGCCAGCTTTCTGCGCATCTCAGAATTCATGGTCATAAAGGAGAAGGACACCTTTCTGGTAAGCTTTCCCTTCTTCTGATCCCAGAGCCCGATGGAGGCCAGCAGCTCCTTGGCCTGCTCTACATTTCCTTCATAATCCTCCGCATCATAGTAGCCTTCAAAACCATCTTCAAAGATCCCGTCATTGCCATCGGAGGCAGCACGAGGTATCAGCGTATCCGCGGCCTGCTGTCCGGTCTGTCCCAGGGCATCCGCGATATACTGTCGATCAATCAGGAGATTGATCGCATGTCGAAATACCTTGGCTTCCTCTTCATCCAGTCCAAGTCTGCCATAGATCGAGGAGTTATAATTAAATACCAGAAACATGGTACCCAGGCAATCCACCGTGTGGAATTCTTCCGTATTACTTACGGCCTGTATATCATCGGTCGGTACATTATAGCAGAAATCCAGATCTCCCGACTCATACGCAGTATAGGAGGAAACCGTATTCTCCGTCAGCATAAAGTTCAGCGTATCGATCGATACATTTTCCGCATCCCAGTAGTTGGGATTTTTACTATAGACCAGGGAAAAATCATGCTTCCATTTCTTCGGTTGATAGGCACCATTACATACAAAGCTGTCCCCTGCCTCCTGGGACCAGGTACCGGCAGGTTCTGTCTGGCTTGCGGTCTCTTCAACAGACTTCTGATATACCGGATAAAAGACAGGAAAGGCCGTAAGCTCCAGGAAATAAGGGCAGACGGTATCTAAAGTAACAGTAAGCGTTTTACCATCTTCCGAGGCCACCACGGCATCATCCGATAGTCCGCGATCCGGATCATAGGCATCGCCGAATATCTCACAGAGATAGCCATAGCCGGCAGCAGTCTCAGGGTCCGCCAGACGCTTCCAGGAATAGACGAAATCTCTGGCATCCAGACTATCTCCGTTGGACCACTTCAGTCCCTCTCTCATGGTAAATGTATAGGTCTTGCCATCCTCAGATAGCTCACAGGAGATGGCACAGGCGGGTTCCAGGTCTCCATTTTCATCATATCGATAGAGTCCCTCAAAGCTATTCAGAGCTAAGGTAGCATCACTGATATTTAAGGTTAATGCAGGATCCAGATGTCTGGGCTCGGATGCAATACTGATATTCAGACAGCTGCTGTCTCTCTTTCTGCTCTGACTCGAAGTACAGGAAGCCAGCGATAGAAGCATAGCTCCTGTGAGTAACAGGGCGATGAATCGTTTTATATATATTTTCATATGGATTCTTCCTATTCTGAATTATTCTATTCTTATTATCCTATTCTTATTCTTTGATTCTTATTCTTCTATTCTTCCGATTCTACTGCTCTACCTTTTTCACTTCATCCTTCGACACGGATTTCAGCTCATAGGTATCGAAGGATTTATCCGTCGGTAACTGAATCTGAATCTTATGCAGCTGACTGCGTATGCCGCTCAACTGACCATAAGAAAGATCAAAGACATGTCCCCCAAGCTTACGGTCCTCAGAGATAAAATGAAAATGCCAGCCGGCAGCATTAATACCATCCATATAGTCCGGAAAATAGATGCAGACCAGACTTCCCTTCTTATCGTGAAACTCGAAATCCTTCTGATTCAGCTTAAGAACCTCACTCAGCTCGATATGCTGCGAATGCTGTCCCAATTCAGATCTGGCATCCAGTTTGCTGAAAAAGCCATCCAGTCTGACCACATACATACTATTCAAGCCAAAATCTTCATCAATCAGCTCATTTAAGGCTTCCTTTAATTCATTGACAGAGGATCCGGCCGGAATGTCAAAGGCTATACTGTCCTCCATATGGGCAACTGCCGCAAATGGGACTCCTTCCTTCAGATCTGCCCTCCGGACATTTCCCTGATTATCAGCCTTATAGGCCTTATGATCGATCACGATCATCTCCCCATTGACATCCTCGAAGGTGCCCAGACCGATCTCGCCATGCATCAATAACTGGCCTACACTTATGACTCCTTTAAAATATCCCAGCAATAATGCCTGTAATGTTGATACCTGATACATGTTCACTCTCCTCTCTTGTGTAATATAATTGTAATATGATCCTTATTATCGTTAGATATCTCCTGCAGATGGAATGCGATATTATCGATAGATATCTCTGCAGATGGAATGCGATATTATCGATAGATATCTCCGACAGATGGATTGCGATTCTATATAAAGTAGTGCAGATGCTCTAATCCTCTGTACGATAAACACACTGCCCATTCTTCCAGTCAATGGTCTGTAAGCTGATCTGATCTCCCTGCAAATGAATCTGCAGACTCCAGCGCAGAATATTGCTCTCCTCACTGGCAGCGGTAATGACCAGCATATCGAAGGGATCAATGGTATCCAGCATAAAGTTGGTCATGGCGATGGCAAAATCCGCCAATTCCTCATATTCCTGCAGCTGACTGCAGGTGGTAATCTCAAAAATCTCCGGAAACATCTCCTGACCATCGTCAGCAGCCAGGGTATCGATGGACTTGCTGAAAAATGGCTCCTCTCCCTTACTGGCTTCGATCATTAATATATTTCTCATCCTTCTCTCCTTTTTCTTCCTGTGAAATGTACCTGCTGTAAATAATTAAGCTAACTTCTTAAGCTGGCTTCTTATGATATCTCCTTCTGCTCCTTCAGGTAGTCCAGGAGTCCCTTACAGCCCCGGCTGATCTGACCATAGACACCGTGGAAGTCTCCACTGTACCAGGGATCGGCGATATCTCCGCCTTCCTGTGTGAAGCTCATTAATTTACTTACCTTATGTTCGGGATCCTTACCCAGGATGCGATGAATATATCGGATATTCATCTGCTCCATGCCGATGATATAGTCATATTTTTCATAATCCGCCTTACATAACTGAACCGCACGCTTGCCCTGACAGGAGATGCCATGGGCCGCTAATTCCTGTCTGGCCGGCGGATAGACAGGATTCCCCTTACCATTCCATATCTCTTCACTACTGGTTGCGGCAGACGCGATGAGGAACTGATCCGACAGCCCCTCCTTCTCCACCATATCTTTTAATATAAACTCCGCCATAGGACTGCGACATATATTGCCCCAGCAGACGAACAGTACTCTAATCATCCTTTTTATCCTTTCCATTTTATTCTTGCTGAGATCAAGTTCCATCACGATGTAAGATGGAAGAATTAAGATCTAGCAGGAGAACCGGCCGAACTCCATATGCCTCGTCCGCATAGTAACCATGGTCACTGACAAGGCCTTCTCCGAAGACAAAGGCGGGATAACTCTGCAGATAGCCCGGCGACCGCAGCCACCATCTGGAACCGGTGCTTCGATCCTGATCATCCTTGAAATAAGTCCATGCCTCATCGATACTTAAAAGCCAGATCCTGTCCTTTGTATCATTACCACCATTTGTATGACACTCTATATTGTCCGGTGTTTTGATGTCGCATTCCAGGATAGCTTCCTTTTCTTCCTCTGAAAAATTCTCCTCGTAATATGCCACATTGAGCCACTGTCTGAGGCTGCAATTCTCCCAGGTAATCTCTTCCCATATATTGTGATATGCTTTCATGCAGATCTCCCGGTCTGCTATGACAAGCATGGTATGTGAATCTTCGTTCACTTTCAGAATGCGCCAGCATGTACCATCTTTACCCAGGGCAATACATACTCCTGGTATGAAATCTTCTTGCGCATAAATCCTATCCAGCTTCATAATTATCCTCCTGCCAGTATTCTCTTGTAAATCCACCAAGTGGATTCTGGTACTATTCATTGATGCTCAAAGGCGCGCCGCATCCGGGGCATATCAAGGTTGTGCCGACCACATAGGGACGGCCGCAGTAGATGCAATTCTGCAGAGTCGCGCCGGCAGGGACCTTGGTTGCTTTATAACAGGTCTTCTCCCGAACGTAATTCCTGATAATCAGAAGGACCAGCATGAGGGTAAGCAAGGCAAAGACGGCTGCTATAATAAGGAAGGTGGCATCATACTGAGTCGCCAGTACGCTTGCGGTAAATTCATCGTAGGCCGAGGCGAGAGAATCTCCCAGACTCGTCTGCTCTGACCGAAGCAGATATTTCTGCATGGTGAGGGTGAAGTGATCCTCCGTTTCTGAACTGATGACGCTCTCGCAGTCATCACCAATGATACCTTCCCATTTCCAATTGACAAAACCATCGGCAGACGTCTCATCCGGATAGGAAATGACAACCAGCTAGTGAGATTCGTCGTCAAACAGACGGTAATATTCCGAAAAGGCATAGGTTTCAAGGTTCGTGTAGTTGGCGCTCCAGGAAGCATCCTCCACCACTTCCACAGCCGGAGAGACGCCGGTGGTCTCAAGCATGTTCTGCATGGCATCAAGTGCTGCGGACTTATCGCCTATATCCAGACTGCTCTCCAGAAAAATACCCGACTCGTAGGAAGAGCTGCTTATAGGCCGGGGAACGAACAGGCCGTTGTCCATAAAAAACCAGGTCAGGACCAGACCCACGACCAGAATCGTAATGGTGAGAATAATGCTTATGGTCAGATCGGGCTTGTCCGGAGTATAATCCGCATAAATGTAATGATAATCACCATGCCGATCATAATATACATATTCGTGCGCACCGGGAAATTGGCGTCTAGATATTCTGACAGGATCAAAGGAAACGTTGCTGCGTCTGCCTCTGGAACTGCTGCTGTGACCGTGACTGTGGCTGTGACTTCCGGAATGCGTGCCGCCTCCGTGACTGCCTCCGCCTGATGAATGTGCCATATACTCTTCTCCCCCTATTCCATACTCACTGTTTTCCGGAGATCCAAAATTCGGTATTCCGATTCTCAAAAGCCTATAGAATTCAGATGATCGACCTTCTTCTTTACCTTAACAGTTTTAAGCCTCTGATTCAATCTTTTTATCTCGAATTTCTGAGATTTACGCAAATGAAAAAAGAGAAGACTCAAAATGAATCTTCCCTGAGAATGATATGGCGTCCCTAATGTGATTCGAACACACGGCCTTCCGCTTAGGAGCAACTCGAACATATGTTCTGTTGCGTTAATTTTTGTTAGGTTGAGGTCTGAAATCCCTTGATTTTTCAAGGTTTTCCAAACATTCGTGATTTTTCTCCTGTCAGCTTAAGTTACCCTCAGATGACCCCTGTTAACCCTGTTTTTCGGCCTTTTGTAGCCAACTTTAAAAATTTGGCTTAGAAATTTATGTGCCACACTAACATTTGGCGGTTACCCAAATCAGAGATTTTTACTCAGGGGATTGTTCGGGATTTTACGCCAAGCTAACATATCGGCTACCAGTCCTGCCTTCACGGCCAGGAATGATAACTTCACATATTCACTTGCGATCGAAACAACTTAAACTGTGTCTCTGGGTCTATTATACTATGTTTTTCCCTCTTTGTGTAAAAAATTTTGCTCTCCGGGCGAGGTGTATGGCCTTCTGCTGAGTAGCTGCTCTATCGCCTTTTAAAAAGCACCGATTCCGTAGCCAACTGTCGCCAAGCTGTCGCCAGCTAACAAAGCGATTAGATGCCCGGTTTCGTCCTAACCCTCTCGCTTCACCTTTGGCCATGTAGCATTTTCCTTTTGCTATGTTTTTTTCTGAGGCGGTTACTTTTTCAGGCCGATTTCTAACGATTTTATTAGAAACTGTCGCCAAGTCGGCGACAGCGAAAAATCGAACCAAAAAATTCTGCGACGAAATCGGGTAAACCCGTCGCCAACTTGGCGACAAAACAGGGCATCTAAGCGTGGGTTTCACAGGTAGCGGCACCGACGTTGGCAGCCCCTCCCGGAACTGCCGGCACCGATGCCGCTATTTCTGCGATTTCCTATTCCTTTCCGCCGCTTAAAGTACGGGCCAGAGAGGTCAGCAGGGCTGCCATCTCCGGATTCGACAGGACCTTGGCCAGAAGCTCCGCATCCATACTGGTCGGAACCTGCACCGTATTGCCTACCGCTGTTGCCCTCATCTCCGGATCCATGTTTTTCTTGCCATAGAAAGCCTCCTCGAAGAGCATGGCATTGTTCTTGCGGTCCTCATCGATAATGTGCGAATACACATCCGTTACCATATTGATCTGGGCATGTCCGGAATCGCCCTGCACCGCCTTGATGTCACCGCCGTTCAGCTTCAGCTTATAGGTCACCGATGTGTGGCGGAGGCTGTGGAAAACGATCGGGGGCAGATCATTTTCCCGGACCAGTTTATTTAAGGCCTGACGGATGCTGGTATTGCTGACCGGCAGGCCAAAGGAAGTCGCCATGACCAGATTGTAGTCCTGATACTCATCTCCAAGGACTTCCTTCAGTTCATCCTGGGATTTCTTCCAGGCGACCAGCTGCTCCGCCACCGTCCGTGGCAGAAAGACCTTGCGGATACTGCTCTCCGTCTTTGGCGTCTTCAGCACGCGCACGGTTCTGTTTTTTCGGCTCTCTTCCCGGAAAACCAGCAGCACATCCTTGGACTTCAGGTCCTTGAGAGCATCCTTGGATACCCGCTGCACTTCCTTATTAACATAAAGGAAGGCATTGCCGTTTTCGATTGCATCTTTTGATATATCTACACAGTCCCAGGTCAGTCCAAGCATTTCTCCCATTCGAAGGGAGCAGGAAAATGCAAGATTGAGCGCCAGCTTCAGCCGCTCATCATCACACACATCCAGGGCATACATAAGAGTCTCTGCCGTCCAGATCTCCCTCTTCCCGCTCTTATATTTGGGAACATTGGCATTGACCACAGGATTTCTGGCCATCATCTCCCATTTGACTGCCTGCTGAAAACAGCTGCGGAGGAGCTTATGGATATCCCGGATTGTAGATGGGGTCACAAACTCCGAACTTCTCCTGCCGGTCATCGGATTTTTCACTGATGGCGTGGTCAGCAGACGCTGATAGAAACGTTCCACGAAACGGGTATTGATATTCTCCAGCTTCTCGCTTCCGATCAGCGGAACGATGTAGTTCTCGATCAGACCATTGTTTGCGGCGTAGGTGGAGAGGGACCATTTCTCCTTACCGTAAAGGCTGACGTATTCTGTCAGCAGATCCTTCATGGTCTTGCAGTGAGGCACCACCAGATCCCCGATGTCCGACTTATATTCCACTTCACTCTTCCTGCGCTTGGCCTCCGCCAGGGTTTTGTAGGTCTCCCACTTCTGGTGCCGCTTGCCATCCTGATCCTTATAACTATAGATCACGCAGAAGCGTCCGTTTCTCTCTGAAATTGATGCCATTTACTTCTTCTCCTTCCTGCTCTTTACATATTCCTCAAAGGGCTCCCTGTAGATCCGGATAAACTTCCCCCGCTTGACCGCAGGGAAATACCCCGCCTTGATCCAGTTGCTGATCGTTACTACATTCACGTCAGCGATCGACGCAGCTTCTTCTCTGGTCAGCACCTTCTGATTTCCCATATTCTTCGCTGTCTTCTGCTGATCCATCTTGACCCTGCGCATCTTCTCCAGGTCTCGGTTCTCCTCCCTGGCGATGGCCGGCGTATCCTCCTCCAGCCGGATCTTGTAATGATCCTGATGCTTATACCAGCGGTAAAAACTGACCTTGGAAATGCGCTTCTTTTCGCCAACCTTGATGATCTCGATATCATTTTTCGCGTTGTAGATGATGTTGTAGGCCTGGTCTCTTTTGATCCCCAGCAGCTTTGCCATCTCCGGCATGGACATGGTCGCTTTCATAACCGTCTCATTCAGTTCCCGGTCCTCTGCATTAAAATACCGCTCCTGAGACTTATACCATTCATCGAAGGCCTCTTTAGGATAACGCTTCCAGTAATCCACGATCTCGCAGGGAAGCCCAGCCCTTTTTACGAGGTCATAGGCCGTACTCTCCGGAACATTCAGAATGTGGGCAATATCCCTGATTGAATATGACCGCTTTTTCAGTTCGCTTCCCGGTTCCTCCCCGTCTACTTTTTTATACTTGACCTGACCTGCATACCATTTTTCAAAGCTTGCGATATCTACCCGCATCTGACCGCCGATCACCTCCGTCTTGAAAAATTCCTTGTGGACCAGCCAGTAACGTTCCGTCTTCTTAAGTCCGAGCATATCTCCCATTTCTCGGACTGTCATCGTGGTCCTGGGCTTTGGCTCCCGCCTTTTATAGGGACTGTTCTCTTCGATCTCCTGGACGATACGCGCAAATTCTGCCTCATCCGCATCCTGCTTATTCATTCTTTCCATGCAGTACCTCCTTCTTTTTCTGTAGCATATAACATTTTTTTCAGGAAAATTAGGATGTCAGAATTTGGGCATTTTCGGCTACAGAATCTGTAAATGCTTCCGCGATCCCCTCTTCTGCCACTGCATCTACACTTGCTTCCTTCTCGCTCTCCGGCTTATCATCCAGCCAGGCATCAAAACTCTTCCTGGAGATCCGGTATTTTCCCCCGATCAGATGCCAGCGAAACTCATCCCTCTTCAAGAGCGCATATACGCACTGTCTGCTGACACCTAAGATCTCCTGCACATCCTTTACTGAATAACAACGATTTTCCATCTTGATTTCTCCCTTCTTTAAGCAGCCGGCTCCGGCTTATCTTTATTTACTTCTAAATACAAAAAAGTCGGCGCCGGTCCCCTGAAAATCACAAATTTCCTAGAATTTTTCCGTCTGATAGAGCTTACGGAGCTTCCGGTAGATCATCTGAAGGCGCTTATGAAGCAGCTGCTTGGACATACCAAGCTGAGCTGCCACGTCCTTCTGCTGCCGGTCCTCAAAATAAACACTGCGGATGATAAACTGTTCCTGCTCAGACAGATGACGAATCAACTTGTGCAGAACTTCCTCCTCAGCGCGGATGATCACCGTCTCCTCTACGCTTTTCCGGCTCTCATCCGGAAGATCAGCTACCGACAGGCCGTCTGCATTTTCACTGAAGGCGCAGTCAAGGATCTCCACATATTTGGTTTTCCGCTTCCATTTTTTCTTAGGCGTCATAACCGGCTTCATCCCCTCTTCTGTGCCATCCACGCCTGCACATTCCTCTGCATCATCCGTGAGCTCTCCAAGCTGCTCCAGGATATTTTCTTCCTCCTGGAGCTTCTTTTCTGTCTCTTCCGAGTCATCTTCCGGCGCCCACTTGAGGCTGCGATAGATTTCCTTGCGGTAGCTGGATAACATAGCCATGGCTACTTCCTTTGAGATCTCATAGAAGTTTCCGTCAATCTTTGCATAATACTTTCCGTCAAATTTATATGGATGCTGTACGTACATCTCTCTTACCTCCTGAATTTGAAATCTGTTTTTTCGGTTTCAAATTCAGGGACGGAGGTGCACGGGCCCTTCTGATACGTCTGATCAATGAAATGATTTCCTTCCTCATCACCAGATCCGCGGGCGGACCTGTGGCTTTGGCCGGAAATCAAAGAAATCAGCGCATAAGAAAAAGCCCCATCAGGTAACAAAACCCAATGGAGCTTTCAAAAATCATATTCAATTGTCCTGCTGTTCTTTTACTTCCAGCATAATCATTGTATCAGCCGGAAGTATCAGGGGTATCTCAAATAGGGGGCGGAAAGTATCAGATGGAGGACGGAAAGTATCAAGTTTTGAGAACGGCTAAAAAAGTAAACAAAAGATCACACTGCATTTCACAATGTGATCCTCACTCTTTAGGTGCTTGCTTAAGGCCAAGCGAAGCCTATTCGTTATGCTGCCATCAGTTCCTGTAGCCGTCTTCGGTAAACCTTCAATCTGTGATAGGTACCTACATACTGCTGATCCAATATCTTCCGGTTTCCGCATATTAAGTCATCTAAAGGGACCTGCAGCAAAGCACTAAGCGCATAAATATTATCGATCGTAGGTAAACTGCGACCGCTCAGCCAATGGTAAACTGCCTGCTGTGTAGAAAATCCCAAATAATTCTGCACATCCTTGACATTCAGTCCACGCACTGTCATCAAATGTTTGATGCGGTGACCTGTTCTGACTTTATCGATTACAGGGAACTGTCTCTCCATACTACTTCTCCCCTTCTTCCGAGTCTATAAACATATGGTGTCAAAATCAAAGAATCATTACCTCAATTTGTTTCTTATTAATCCTTCAGCAGATAATCATTGTTCAGCACCTTCATGGATAATGGTCCTTCAATCGTTCTGGAGTATACCGGCTCCATCGGACGAATGACGATTCCCTCCTTGTTCATCGTTCTACAATTCCACCATCATTGTAAACAGGAAGTGCAAACCTAACATCGTTAATAAGTACAAATTTCTTCCCATCTAAACCTATGTTTATATTTACATTGCGTTCCATGATAGCTCCCTCCTACGCAATCCTGATAATCTGCTCCCAGATCAGGATCTCCTCGGCATTTACATTACGGTTATCATGATAATGTCCAAAAAACCATTTCTTAAACTTGCAGTTCTGCCGGATCTCTTCCAGGTAATCGATCAGATGATCCCTGGCATAGGTTCCCTGACTGAGAAGGACCTGTGTACTCGCCGCGCAGCAATGAGTCACAATAAAATCCACTTTGTTGCCACAGGCTTGTAAATTTCTTCGACCTTCTTCCATTTCTTCTTCTGTCGGAAGTTCCCGTTCCCACCAGCTCCAATGATTGATCCGAAACGGCAGATAGCCTCTACTTAAGGCGTTATACTTTCCTGCAAAATCAGGGTCGTCCGGATTCAGGATGCCTCCCTGGATGTCGTGGCTGCTGGCTCCGCCGAAAGCAAAAATCCTCTTGCCATCAATTTCAAAAATCTGGCCACGCATCAGATGGATCACCGAGTCCCGGATCTTATGAACCTTGCCGCCATGCCACTCTTCAACAGGATAAGCATAAAGCCGGTCAAAGTTTTCATGATTGCCATCCACAAACAAAGTTGTAAAGGGCAGACATTCCAGCCAGTCCAGAATCATAATTTCCTCTCTATTCTCTTCATCCCGGCTCCACACACCACCAAAGTCACCGCAGATGATCACATAATCTTCTTTTGTCAATTCCCTCTGCTCTGGGAAATTGCTCAGATTAAAACGCTCAAAATTCCCGTGGCAGTCGCCTGTGATATAAATCATTGTTATTTACCTCGTATGTTCACTAACATCCAGCAAAAGCCAGAGGGAGTCACGCCGTATGCACTGATGAGACCCTTAAGTACTTGCTTATGACCTGCGAAGTCTTTTCTATCCTTAATTTACAATATCTTGACGTCAAAGTTTTTTTCAGTTACCATAGAATAGTAAAGGAGATGAGCTTTCATCACACACTATGCTGTGAGCCGCTTGTTTCCTTTTTATTGCTAAAATATCATCACAACAATTTTCCGATTATCAACATCTGTAATTACTGAAACATTACGATTTGTATGGCTCATTCTTCGCCTCCTAATCACCATTGTTATAGTATCAAATGCAGCCCCCATCTGTCATTCTACACGTAGTATAACCAGGCTCAGCATCCTACTTCTGAAACAACATCTACTCCTCCTCCATAGAAAACGACGGCTTATATCTCTTGCTTCTTGACTGGGGCACCACAATCTCAAAGAAGTAATATCCCAGATATCTCAGTGCCGCCTTCTTCTTGCGGTAAAAAGTGGCCCGGCTCATCCCAAGCTCCAGCATGACATCCACATCCGGCGTCTTTCTCGGTCTGCAATAGCAGGTGTAAATGATCTCAAAATACTCTTCCCCGCTGCATGGTACATAAAACTTTAATAGCGCCATAGCTCTGTGAACCATATCATTCAGCCCGTAGATCAGCATCAGATTATTCATCTCCCGCTTCAGGCGACCGATGTCCATGCGGTAATCATAGATATTCATATACTGGAGGGCATAGGCCATATTCTCGTTGATCATCTCCTGGCATTCCTGCTCCAGTTCTTCAAGCACCACCTGATTCTCCCGGATCAGATTCTGGTAATCGCTCATCAGGCTGTGGATCTTTTTATAATACTGATCCATCCTGGCTTCGGTGCGTCTCTTCTCATTTATCGTGATCTCTTTAAAAGACTTAATTGCATAATCTCTTTCTGTCATTTGATCAAAATCTCCTTTGTGATTATGGGCCTTCTTGCAGCCCGAACACTTTCCCGCGATTTTGACGGGAAGCAAAGCAGAAAATGTGTCACTGGCACATTTTTCTGCATGCTTGGCATATAAATGCTATTAGCTTCATCAATCTGCAGGCCGGCATCGCAGGGAGGAAAATGTGGGATACCCTCCCGGCTGAATCGATGTACCGGCCTTATCGTCAGTCCGCAGCTTGCAAAAGGGAAAAGGTCAGCTCCCTGCGGATCGTCATCTCATTATTCAGGATTACTCCTTCCTCTGTCTGTGCCTTAAACGCTCTTTCGCTCCATAAACCACTTATCAAACTCAAAATACAGGTGGCATTCCTTACCACACACCACAACAGTGTACATGATCCCTGCGCCTCCGGCCTTGCGGCTGGCACAGCGCTCCTTCTGCTTAACCCGGTCGATCTTGTAAACCTTGCCGTCCTCCCACCGGAAGGACACCGGCATCATCGTGCCTTCCCTATCAAAGCTTGCAAGGACCTCGACAAATACTTTTACTGATTCCATCGGCCCTCCTCAGATGAACATTTGTTCGATTTAATCTACTGGTAGTATAATATGCTTTAAAGGCAATGTAAAGGTGCAGATTCGCACATTTCGTTTCTTTTAAAGCCCAATCTATTGATTTTTCGTTCTTCTGAGGATATAGTATAGGCAGGAAATAGAGACTACAGGAGGTGTATGAAAATGCATGACCGCAATTTTGGCCGTACGCTTGCGGCAAAGAGAAAAGAAAAAGGCCTGTCTCAGACCCGGCTGGCAGAACGGATGAATGAGAAAGGTTTCGATGTAAAGCCGAATTCCATTAGCAAATGGGAGAAGAATACGACCACTCCCAACGTCCTGCAATTTTTCGCCCTCTGCGACATTCTGGGGATCCGGGATATCAACGATACCTTCCGCATCGCCATCGAGGAGAATCTCTTCGCCCAACTGAACGAAGAAGGTCAGGCCAAAGCCATCGACTATATGTCCCTCCTGATCCGCAGCGGTCTCTATGTCCGGGAAGAACCCATCTATCTCACCACCCGGAAGCTGAAGGTCTTCGAGCAGCCGGCCTCTGCCGGTCCCGGCCAGTGGTTGGACTCCGACAATTATGAAGAGATCGAGGTCGGTGATGAAGTCTCTGAAAATGCAGACTTCGGTGTCCGCGTATCCGGCGACAGCATGGAGCCCCTCTATCTGAACAAGCAGATCATCTGGGTCCATTCCCAGGATAACCTGGAAGATGGTGAGATCGGTATCTTCTGCCTGGACGGCGATGCTTACGTAAAAAAATACCACCGCACAGACGGTGGTATCGAACTCATTTCCCTCAATAAAAAATATGCGCCGATCAGAGTTCCTGAAGGCGCTACGCTTACGACCTTCGGGAAGGTGGTCGGATAAAATCATCCGGCCACTTTTTCCCCGTCAGCCTCACCATATTCTCGTTTCATAGCCTGCACTGAGACTACCCATTGTTTTCCGAATTTACAGACATCAACACCATTGATCAGCTTTCCGTACACGATGGCCTTTCTTAATGTACTCTCATTTAATCCCCAAAGCTAGGTTGCATCGGCAAATGACATAAGTCCATCAAAGGGAGTTTCTACCTGTATTCCGTTTTCCCACAATTCATCGCAGGAAAGATCCAAATCGTCATTCCATACAATGCCGTATCCACCCATATCGACACCGACCGCATAGAACTCTTCGATCTTATCCTTAAAATAGCTAAATACAGGTAATTTTTCAAATAATGGATTCATATCATATATCTTTGTGACGCCTTCACAAAATTGTACGCCTAATTTGAAGTCTGGTAATGCATTTACGTTTTTCACCTTATGAAACATTACACTCCCTCCTAATGACTGTTAACTTCTCTACCTTGTAAATCTACGTTTCCTCGAACCAGAAAATGCTCTCCACCGGCTGCTGAAAATATCTGGCGATAAAATACATGGCCGAATAGCTCGGATTCTTCTGGTCCTGCCGCTCCAGGCGCTTCACCGAATCCCTGGAAATCCCGGCCAGCTCCGCCAGCTGCTGCTGTGTCAGCTTCTTCTCCTTTCGAAGATCTCTCAAATTCGTCTTAAAGGCTGTCATTACACATCACTCCCATCCATGCTGCTTCAAGAACAAGGGAATTTTCCCCTTATGCACTATAAATTAGCACAGAGTGAAGTACAAAAATCTAGACAACCAAGAATGATTCTGTACGCAATGTGTGTGTTATCTTCCTTTACCCTCTATTCTAAATCAGTCTCATCAATAATTCCCCAGCACTCCCCTTAAGAATGCCTGATATTCCTCCCGGACATTTGCCGGACCCTCGATGGTCACGCCGCCACCCAGGCCGGTCAGCCATCCAAAGAACTGGGGACTGACAGACACCAGGGCTCTCGTTCGGAAATGCTCCTCGTCCGTGGGGATGATCCAGATGTCATGACCGAAGCGGTCCAGCATAACCCCCACCAGATAATTCCGGCAAAGGAAGGATACCTCTGCATCCACGCCGCCGTACATGCCGAAGGTCTTTTTGGCAAATTCCGGCAGATTAAATCCGGCAAATGCTTCCTCACCTTTTCGCTCGGTCTCCAGGACTTCCATCCTCTGCATCTTGTCCACACGGTAGTGCTTGATCTTCCCAGCTGCATCATCGTAAGCCACCAGATAATAGTTCTCGTCGTCCCAGGTCAGGGCCCAGGGGCTGACCACATACATAGCTCCATCCTTCTTGGGCACCAGTTCCTTTTTCAGGTTCCACTCGCAATACTGGAAGGTGATCTCCCGGTTTTCAAAGATAGCATTATGAATGTAATCCACGTTATAGAAAATGGTCTCGTTCTCCGCCTTGGGCCGGTTAACGACGAAGACCTGCTTCTGCAGGATTGCCGCATCGGTCCGGCAGCACAGCTTCTCCAGCTTGCGGATCAGCTCCCTGGATTTCTGCTCGGTGATAAATTTTGATGACTGCACCGCATCCACCAGGAGCTTCAACTCCGGCAGTTCGAAATCCCGCGAACCGACATAATAGCCCGGGCTCTTTCCCTTCTTCTGGATCACGTCCAGACCATAATTTTTCAGCGTGTCCATATCCGAGTAAATGGTCCGGCGGTCCGTGGACATACCGTACTCCTGATCCAGAATTGAGATCAGCTGAGCTGCATTTAACAAATGATTGTCATCCGTACGCTCCAGCATGATATCCATCAGGTGGAGGATACGAAGTTTTTGATCTGTGGAAGCCATAGTGTCCCTTACTGTTTTTCACAGGACATCCCGAAACGCCTTGTTCAGTTCTGTAAAGTCTCTTTTATGATCATCTGAAAGCCGATCCGATATTTCCTTCTGTCTCACAATCTCAGACCTGATAAAATCGATGATCTCCGGCATCTGCGAATTCAAGTCCTTCTCCTCAGTGATCACCTTACGCTTCAATAGTTCCTGAATCGCCTCATAAAGTTCCATAGACAGCTTCCCATCCGTACCATCAAATAAGCCCATCAGATCTTCAAATTCCATCGGGGGAATCTCATGATAACGCTCGATATAACAGCAGCAAAGTAAAGGCCTCAGCGCATAAAAATATTTCTTATAGCGGATCCGGTCTCCGATCAGATAACCCTGATAGGTAGAATTTGCAGTTCCGTAATAATGACACAGCGCGGCCTTTTCCGAAAAATAAGTCTTTGCGACCTTCCAGACCTGCTCCCATGCATCCGTCTTCCGATATACGATCGGTGAATTAGCCCACTCCATGATATTAGGATTGCCTTTGCCCAAAGCAAGCAGCGCCTTCTTAAGATCCCAGCCGTTGATATCCAGCACCTCATCCAGCTGCCATTCTATCACTTCTTTCATGGCATCAACCCGCAGATATTCCTTTGCCTCATGCACATAAATAAAACGTACATCATAGTCACTGTCCGGTGAAGCAAATCCCCAGGCCCGGCTTCCTGACTCCACGGCAAGCAGTACCTTTACGTGATATTTTTCTTCAATCGCATCCAGATTCTCCTGAATTTCCTTCTGTATATCTCTCATCAGATATCCTCCCTGATCGCATAGCGATTGATCTCTTCCACCAGACGCTCGATTTGGTCCATGTCAGGATGATCCGGCAGCCGGCTCTTTTTCTCTGCCTCCGCAAAACGCTTTTCATAATCGGAGACGATCTCATAGAAAGCCGGATTTAAGACGCTGCCTTCCATGTAATCTCCATTTCGAATGCTTCGAAGCAGCTTTAAATCTGGCTCCGGCCTGTGAGTGCGGATTTCTTCCTTCTCCAGGATATCGATGCCCATCATAAATAGCCGTACCAGATGCATGGCATGCTTGTTCAGATGATTATCATCCTTCTTATGATTCCGCTTTCCAATCTTATCATAATCACGGATCACGGTATGCACGGTATTCATCATATCGCTGTATCGTCTGAGCGGATAATGATCGAAGGACATATCAAGGAAGATTTCCTCCTCCAGCCCCTCTGTTACCGCCTGATCCACATAAATCCTTGCACTGCCGCTTTTGCAATCCGCATAACGCCTGTTAAAATCATCAAGCGCATGCATGGCAGACCGTAATATGTGCTGTTCTCTGGATACCTGTGACAGCGTATCTCTGGCGATCGCATTTTGCAGACGTCTGAGCTGAGCGTCCGCATAATGTCCGAACGAAGCCGCAGCGCGTTTAGACAGGAAAATGTGCCGGTTATCCAAAAGCTTCCTTCCCATTTCAGAGCAGATCAGGTACTGATCGTCGTCCAGGCCAAGAATCTCTATCGTATTCGGATTGCAGTTTAAAAGCAGTCCCACCAGCTTGTTAAAGGAAAAGATCACCGTATCTGTCACGCGATCTTCAAACTGTTCAAATTCTGTAAGTCCCAGAATATCCGAAGAGCGATTTAAGGCTACCCCGCGGAAATCAATATCGCTGCCCTCCCGGTTCGTTCCGTAACCATAACTGCCGCTGATGCCCAGCAGCATGATCCGGTCTCCGAGATGCGGATCCTCGCGCAGAAAATCATATGCATTTGTATTCATAAGTTCACGAAAATCCACGACGCACCTCCTCTACATTCTTACTTCAGCTGCAGACCATCATGGAAAGCATTTCCAACCTTCTCACCCAGCACATTATAAGCATTGTTGA
>R05__coassemble_8_pt1 | contig 139157 bp, 112 predicted proteins | sample R05__metabat2_low_PE_006 | metagenome-assembled genome bin R05
GAGTATGGAGCGTAAGCGGAATACGAGATGACAGTTTTCGTAGAAATACGAAAAAGCAGTTTTCGTAGCATAACTCAATCTTTCCCTTGCATTTAAGAAATCCAAGATATACTGTGTGTAGTTTTGAAGATATAGAAAGATGGGCGTCGCAACACTTGCGACGCCCGTTTTTTCGATATATTCTTTCTTATCTTTATTCTTTCTTATCCTTATCCTCTCTTATCTTTATCCTCTCTTATCCCGTTCCATGATCTCTCTGGCTACAAAGACTCCGCTGGCGGAGGCATGAGACAGGGAATGTGTCACGCCGCTACCGTCTCCGATGACATAGAGATTCTTATATCGGGTCTCCAGGCGCTCGGACAGATCTACCTCCATATTATAAAACTTCACTTCCACACCATAGAGCAGGGTATCATCATTGGCCGTGCCCGGTGCGATACGATCCAGAGCATAGATCATCTCAATGATGCCATCCAGGATGCGTTTAGGCAGTACCAGACTCAGATCGCCGGGGGATGCCTGCAGAGTCGGGACGACGAAGCTCTCATTGATACGTTTCTGATTGCTTCTGCGCCCACGGACCAGATCGCCGAAACGTTGTACGATAACACCGCCACCTAACATGTTGGATAAACGGGCGATGCTCTCACCGTAGCCGTTGCTGTCATGAAATGGTTCGGAAAAATGCTTGGCTACCAGCAGGGCAAAGTTCGTATTACTGGTCTGTAGCTTCGGATCATCATAGCTATGACCATTTACCGTGACGATGCCGTTGGTATTCTCATTTACCACACTGCCCCGCGGATTCATGCAGAAGGTCCGGACATTATCCTCGAACTTCTCTGTACGATAGACGATCTTGCTCTCATATAGTTCATCGGTGAGATGAGAGAAGATCTCTGCCGGCAGTTCCACACGAACGCCGATATCCACTCGATTGGAATTGGTCGGAATCTCCAGATTCTTACAGAGCTCTTCCATCCATTTGCTGCCACTACGACCCACGGAGATGATACAGTCAGGAGCCGTGTAGGATTCCTGATCCGTGATTACCTCATAAGCACCCTCCAGAAGATGAACTGTCCTTACCGGAGTGAGAAAGAAGAAGTCCACATGATCCCGCATCTCTTCGTAAAGATTCTCTAATACGATATAGTTGATATCTGTCCCCAGATGCCGGACGGAAGCGTTCAGTAGCTTCAGCTTATTCTGCATGCAGAGCTTCTTGATGTCAGTATTTGCCGTGGAGTACAGTCTGGTTCCCTGGCCGCCGTGGGCCAGATTGATGCCATCCACATACTCCATCAGTTCGGTGGCCTTCTGCTTGCCGATATATTTGTAGAGAGTTCCGCCGAAATCATTGGTAATATTGTATTTTCCATCAGAAAATGCACCGGCACCACCGAATCCGCTCATGATGGAGCAATTCTTGCAATGAACACAGCTCTTGATCCGCTCCCCATCAATCGGACACTTTCTCTTCTTTAATTCATTTCCCGCTTCGAAGACAGCAATCCGCTTCTCCGGAGCTTTTTTCATCAATTCGTATGCGGCGAAGATTCCTCCCGGACCGGCGCCGATGATGATCACATCATAATTTTTCATAATATACCTCTTACGTGATCTGTGAGGAGAGCTATCCCCCCTCTTCTATACATGTTTTCTCTGAGAGATGACACTATTTTTCTCTGATAAGCGGCACTGATTTTCTCTGAGAAGTGACATTACTGTTCCTTAAAATAAGGCGAATCCTTGGCACTGGGGCGCTCTGCCCCTTCCGGAATAAATTTCATAAAGAGCATCTTCTGCTCCCGGAACCACTGTTCATAATCAACCGATGTCGCAAAGCCCATGCCATTCGGTGTGAGGAGAAAGGCTTCCCTTGGCTGGTCTGTGATCAGACATTGACCGATCAGAAGACCTAATATCATACCATGAGAAACGATACCAATCCTCTTATAATTCTTCTGCTTTGCTTCATTTATGATTCTTGTCATGGCGGATATAATACGAAGTCTGGCTTCCAGTACGGTCTCACCATCCGCAAAGCAGAAATCCTCAGCCTGTCTCACCCAGCCCTGATAGATCTCCGGATCCTTAAAATACTCTGTCGTCTTCTTGCCTTCTGCATCTCCGAAATCATATTCGTGGAGTCCGTGAATCACGCTTGATTCCACATCCGGAAAGAGAACCGAGGCAGTCTGCTGCGTGCGGATCAGAGGACTGACATAGATATGGTCGATCTGAGGAAATGGATAGTTCTCCTTCAGACGATGGAGATCCTTCCAGCCTGCTTCCGATAATTCCGGATCAATCACGCCGGCAAAAATTCCTTCTTCATTACATGGAGTGATACCATGTCGATAGAAATAAATCTCCAGATCTGCAGAATCCGCGGAAATCTCTGACGATCTTTCATTAAGAACCTTCTCATCGACGATCGATTTACCATCAACAAAACCAGCAGATTTGTCAGCTACAGCTTCCGGGAGCTCTTCCTCGCTCACGATCGGCTTACCCATATTAAAATAGGTAAAGCTGCCTCTGGCTAAGAGACTACCATGCTCATCCTTGACCGTGGCATCATAGACAGAGATGGTCTTGCCCTTCTTCACTTCCTGAGCTTCACCGATCAATTTCTGTGGGTTCTTGCCTGCACGCAGATACTCAAAGGAACAGTTCAGGGTTGTCTTCCATGTTCCGTCGGAAAATGCTGCATTGGCACTGGCGGAATCTGCCATGGAGAATAGTACTCCCCCGTGTATAGTGCCACAGGTATTGGCATAATGTTCACTTGTCGTCGCTTCCACCCGGCCGTAACCGTCCCGGATCTCCTCGGAAACCACGCCGATATATTTTGAGAATTTATCCCTCTCATTTCTGATCTGTCTTATTTGTTCGTGTAAAGTCATGGAAATGTCCTCCGTAAGGTCTGTCATATGCAGTGGAGCAGCGAATCCTGAACTCCCCTGAATCCGGTCTTCTGAGATATATTCTATCATAGATGGGGGAGTTCATGACAGGTCATTTAAAAAATTAATTAATTATGAATAATTGTAATGCGAAAAATGCAAAAAACAAGAATTTATGAAGAAGAAAGTCCGGAGGGCTTCTTTCCTCTGTTTCTATCCTTATCTATCTTATAAGAAAGGATTCTATACAGACTGAAAAATAACCAAAAGACAAAGGAATAAAAAAGGCTGAAAAAACTTTATAATTGTGGAAAATGAATATTTTATCATAGATTTAATAAGAATAAACCATACAAATCACATAAATGAAAACGATTTCAATAAGCTAACATAGTTAAATAAATATCAAAAATATGCACAAAAATCAGGGTGTTAATTACAATACTCACAAGAAAAAGCAAGAGATTTTCCCGAGGGGGAGATTTGACATTTTCTGCGGAATAGAGTATAAAGTAAGCGTCGAGAGGAAAAGAAGAAAAAAGTAAAAATGAAGAATAAAAACATAAAACTTTCGACAAAGACTTATAAGAAGATCATGATCCTACACATTCAAGTCTGACTAAAGAAGACGGATGTACCAGAACAGTAAGAAGAAAAAATAAGACGAGAAGACCCGAAGGACGGGTCCAAGGAGGAAACATCATGAATATGACAACAGTAAAAGCAAGCGCAACATTATTAGTAGCTATGACAGCAGCAATCGCATTACATGTCGCAGTATTTGCAACACAGATCTTCTGCTAGGAAGCCGGATGAATCATGTAAAGTGATTCAGGCAGAACGGAAGAAATGAATAGGGAATCATCATAGATTTGGCCGGACTAAAGAGGCTGAATCAGAAGAACCGGCCATGCGGATATTTATAAATAAGGAAAACTCACAAGGAAAACAATAAGGAAAACTCACAAGGAAAACTCATCTGGAAAACAAAAGAATGAGCCGGTTCCCAAGTACAGGAAAGTAATAGCGATAAGAAGACCCGAAGGACGGGTCCAAGGAGGAAATATCATGAATATGACAACAGTAAAAGCAAGCGCAACATTATTAGTAGCTATGACAGCAGCAGTAGCATTACATGTAGTCATCTTCGCAGCACAGATCTTCGCATAATCTCATGATATGTATATCATATGATGTGAAGAATCAGCACTTGTGGTGCAGGAATATTTTCTATGATTCTTGTGGATATCATAGAACAAAGAATAACATATATTATAAAATAAAATGGGCTGTTTCGATAAAGCCCTCGTCCTGAACGGCTGGATTTCATTCATAGAATCCAGCCGTTTTTCGTTGCCATCCAACAAAAAATCAACCACAGCTTATCTAGGATTCATTTCTCAAATGTGTTATACTACATTTAAATTTTGGAAATAGTAGTATGAAAAGCTATATCGGGGGTGAGCTATATGAGATATCCGATCGGCATACAGACATTTGAAACGATTGTTAATGGGGGCTATGTATATGTGGACAAAACAGACCTGGTCTATCAGTTGGCGAGAGAACATGTCTGCTTCTTATCACGCCCACGCCGCTTTGGTAAGTCTCTGCTGTTAAGCACGTTAGATGCTTATTTCAGCGGTCGGAAAGATCTTTTTGCAGGGCTCAGGATAGAAAGTCTCGAGAAGGAATGGGATACTTATCCGATTTTTCGGATTGATTTTGCAAATGGGAATTTTAATAGAGAAGGCGAATTAGAACGTATCATAGAGGAACATCTGATTCGATGGGAAGCAGTGTATGGCCGAGATGAGAGGGTTCAGAGCATAGGCAATCGTTTCAGAGATCTTCTTGAGAGCGCTTACAGAGAAACTGGCAAAAAGGCTGTCGTTCTGATTGATGAATATGATAAGCCTCTTTTGGATCCTTTGGGAGAAGAACTGGAGGTTATCAACCGCAATATCTTAAAGGGCTTCTATGGAACCTTTAAGTCGGCAGATGCCAGCCTGCGCTTTGTCCTGCTTACCGGCGTGACGAAGTTTTCCCAGATTACAGTCTTCTCCGGCTTTAATCAGCCCAATGACATCAGTATGGATAGTGATTATGATGCCATCTGTGGTATTACGGAAGAGGAATTATATACCGTATTTAAAGAAGCCATCGAAGAGATGGCAGTGAAATATAAGCTCTCTGTAGAAGAAATGAAGGAGATGCTGAAGAAGCATTATGATGGATATCATTTCAGTGAAGAGATGCTGGATATCTATAATCCATTCAGTATTATCAATGCATTTGCCAAAAGACGCATCGATGCTTATTGGTATCGATCCGGCACGCCGACTTATCTGGCCAAGCTGCTGGACGGCCATCAGATCAATATGCAGAGATTGATCGGACAAGCATATGAGGCTCAGTATTTCATGGATTACCGGGCAGATCGGGAGGATCCCCTGGCCATGTTTTATCAGAGTGGTTATCTGACCATAAGGGATTTTGATCTGTCTGATCAGACCTATACCTTGGATTTCCCGAATGTGGAGGTAAGGAAAGGCTTTGTTACCCTGGCAGCGAATCGCTACTTCGGTCATGAGGAGCGGGATACCAGCTGCTGGATCCTGAATCTGGCCCGTATGTTTCGACGGTGCGACCTGGACAGTATCCGGGATGCTTACACCTCATTTCTGGCGTCTATTCCCTATGAAGCGGATAAGGATGTCAGGGCCTTAAACTATGAGACCCATTTCCAATATACCTTCTATATCATCAACCAACTGCTTGGCTGTTATACTACTTTGATCGAGAAAGAGAACAGTATGGGTCGAGCGGATATGATCGTGGAGACGGCAAATGATATCTTTCTCTTTGAGTTCAAGGTGGATCAATCCGCGGATGAGGCTCTGGACCAGATCGAGGAGAAGCAGTATGCGTTGCCTTATCTTACTGACAGCAGAAATCTTCATAAGATTGGGGTATCGATCTCCAGTAAGACCAGAACGGTGGCGGAGTGGAAGGTAATATAACAGATACATTCCCATAAGAATCCAAAAAGATTCTTACATTTATGTTACATTTTGAACAATATAAAAGACCTCAGAGCAATCACTGTTGATGTGATCATTAGTCACTCTGCGGTCTTTTTAATTCAAAAATTAGATTTACGCATGTCCGTTTCTTATCTTAGTTTCTTATCTTACTCAAATGCCAGCTGCACGCCAGGATTCATATGCTCTGCATATGCTGCCAGTGCTTCTTCGTGAGCAGCAGTATCATCCGGCTGGTCTGCATCATCGGTATATTCATAGCTTCCGATGACATAATCCGCATTGGCTGCGATGAAATCATCGCCATTGGAATAAAAATCTCCGGGACAATCATAATAATTTCTCACATAGATCTGGCCTTTATCATCCTGATAGCCCACCGACTTCAGTGGCTGATCCGTACAGGTCATATCCCAGTAGATATTCCAATGATTATCCGATCCTCTGGTCACGTAACTGATAGCTTTGATATCTTCAGAGTAGTAGAGATTATCATCGGAGCTGTTCGGAACATTTTCTGCCTGGAAAGCGAGGGTGAAGGCACCGTCCGCATAGCGGTAAACCATAAATAATTCGTCTGTGGTGAATCCGTCATCATCGACATAGAGCTTGAGGATCAACTCCGGTGTGCCGTCCTGATCGATATCCAGATAGGTCTTCTGAACGAGGATATCTGCATCCGCATTATTTTCCTTGAAGTCTGCCAGCATGTCTGCATCGTAAGCAGCGGAGGAGAGAAATGTTTCGCCTGCCTCGGCCTCCTCGCTGCTGATCTCAGCTGCCGGAAGAACTCCTGTATCAGAGGCAGTCTCAGCAGCTTCTGCAGTGGTATCTTCCTGCAGTTCAATGACAGCCTCCGTGGTGGCTTCTGCACTCGAGGAATCGGTCTGTGTTGTGGTGGTGGACTGACATCCGGTTAACATAGCCAGTGCAAGTATGATCGCGATGTTTCTTTTTTTCATATAATATGCTCCTTTCTTTCTCCCTATATATCGCCAGGAACCTATCCGTGCGAATCTTTGCTCTGCCCCGGACGGCTCTTACGTGGTTTACCGGATCAACTACTCTCGCGAAGCTCATATATCGATCGGAGATAGGATACCAGATGATATATAGTGGAATCTGTTTTGGAATTAGCCTGATGATATCACGAAAATTTTTTAATGCAATAGTGAAAAATGTTTTGTTATGGAAATGAAAGATTTCGGACATATTTTCTGCCAAGAAGAACATGACTGCCTTCGGTTGAAAAAGGTCTGCATCTGTGTTATATTTTTACAATATCGCACTGATATTATCTTTAACATAATAAAATAACAAGAAGAATAGTCATAAAGATTGTCGTAAGGATAGTCATAAGGTTAATCATAAGGATGGCTATAAGGATAGTCATAAGGATGATCATAGGGATAGCTATAAGGATGATCATAAGGATAGCCATAAGGATGAACATAGGGACATAGATAAGGAGGCTAATATGCGTATACCGGATAGTTTATTATGGGCCATGCATGGTTCTTCAGAAGGATCAAAGACCCTGTCAGGGATTCAGATATATTGTGAGAAAGCATTGAGAGAAGAGATCGTGAGGGAGTTCCCGGTGATTCTCAAGAGAGAGTATTATAATGAGAGATCTTCGACGGAGTTCGCTTATTGCGAGAATCTGCTGGAGTCCATCGAAGAGACCGCATACGGAGTATGTATCCGGGCGGGTGCCTTCAGTATGTTTGTGACAGAGGAGATGTGTCTGTCTCCTTGTTGTTGCTGCTTCGATGATGCCCTGGAGCTCCTGCTGGAGAGATATCCGTCGATTCGTATCCTGGGCTATATCGGGTATGCCTGGCAGGATATGAATGGTGGCGCAGTGGTTCAGTATGAGGTGAAGCTGCCGGATTCCTGGGATGGCTGCCCGGAGGATATCGGTGGACAGGAAGCTGCCGCTTACTCTTTTATGGGGGATAAACTGGCTCAGGCTATGCAGAGTGAGGGCTTCTACCGCTCCTATGAGAGACATGCCGTGGCCGAAGAGTCAGAAGCAGTGAAGGGATTTCTGGAGCAATATGCTGATAAGCTGGAGGATAAGAATATCCGAAGAATCGTGGGAGAATAAACAGATATGACATATATATGGAAATATCAGACCCCGGAGGGGTTCAGCGATATGTATATGAACAGTGACGGTATTTATCTGACCGGTCTGTGGTTTGAAGGTTCCAGAGACAGCTCCAAGCATGTCACAGATGCACAGGAGAAGGATCTGCCCGTATTCCGTGAGACCTGCCGGTGGCTGGATGTCTATTACTCCGGTCAGAATCCGGACTTCACGCCGGCCTACCGGATTAAGAATCTGACAGATTTCCGTACAGAGGTCATAAAGAGGATGAATGCCATTCCATATGGCCAGGTGGTAAGCTATCAGTCCATCGCACAGGATATCGCTCGGCAGAGAGGGATCGCCCGCATGTCTGCTCAGGCGGTAGGCGGCGCAGTGGGCTGGAATCCCCTCTGTATCATCATCCCATGTCATCGTGTGGTGGGCAGCAGCGGTTCTCTGACAGGCTATGGCGGAGGCATACAGAATAAGGTCGGCCTGCTGAGACTGGAGGGTCATGATATGAGTAAATTTATCGTTCCGAGTAAGGGAACGGCTCTGTAAATGGTGTCAGCAGAAGAGATTTCGATCAGAAGAGACAGGCTCACGAAGGAGCAGATGATACATTTTCGGAAAAGTGTAAATCTCAGGAAATAATTTTCATAAAAAAAACATTATCTTTAACGGATATTGTGTTATGATAGTACATGTTCGTTCTATTTTATCTAAAACATGAAGGATGACGGATGGAAAGGTAAAGATAAGGAGTGTTATGATGATCAGAAGTAAGATAAGTAAGATAAACAGAATCTGCAGATATGCTGTCGCGGGCGCAGCGATTATGGCAGCCCTCATGATGGGAAGTAATGTGCAGGTTATGGCAGAGACAGAAGCTACTGCAACAGAGACGACACAAGCAGAAACTGCTGCAACGGAAACTACGGAGACCACAGAAGATACGACGGAGACGAAGATTATCGATAGTGTAGTGGTGACAGGAGCCACCCGTCCCTATGGTGGTATGGCTGTTAACAGGAATCTCAAGGTAAGTGGCGAAGGATATGAGATCTATCATATCGGTTATAAAGATACAGCGGATGATACATGGCTTGGATTAGATATCTATGGTAATGTAATCAAGGGTACTACCTATCAGGCAGGTCATACCTATAAACTCATGGTTTATCTGCAGGCTAAGGATGGTTATCAGTTTAAAGTGAATACGGATGAAGACACAGGCAAACAGACCTGTGATGTCGATGGTATGATCAACGAATTCTCTACAAAATGTGTGGGAATTACCTATGTGGATCCGGCAGAAAGAATCTGTCTGATCTTTAATTATGCTGTAACTCAGCCTCAGAGTATCAGTAAATATGCATCAGCAACCACACTGTCCTCCTCCGTAACATACACAGGCAAGGCGACTTCCGCCAATGTGGCGGTAAAGGGATTAAAGGCCGGCACGGATTATACGGTCTCCTACGCCAATAATACAGCAGTCGGTACAGCAACAGTGAAGATCACCGGTAAGGGGAATTATACCGGTTCCTACACCAGGACTTATAATATCCTGCCCAAGAAGCCGGTGATTAAAAAGATCGCAGCCAGAAAGAAAAAGATTGTTCTGCGTATGTCGACCAAGCCAACGGCTACCGGTGGAAGCTATTATGAGATTCAGTATCACAAAGCCGGCAGTAAGGTATGGAAGAGTAAGAAGACGACTCTGCTGAGAAAGACCATCAATCCGCTGACAAGTAAGAAGAAGTACCGGATTCGTGTACGTGCATGTAAGACGGTAAATGGTAAGGTATATTGCAGTGCATGGACGGCTGTGAAGACCTCCGGCAAGGTGAAGTAATATGATTGTAGAGTAAATGGGGACGTATCCGGGTGACATATATGAGTCATCCGGATAGGTCCCTATATTGTTTATCCGGAATTTAAATGTTTGGGGACAAATAATGGAAGAGATTCGATTTTTATCTCCACTTTACATATGATGAATTCTGATTTATCATAAACAGAGAGGATGCAGATACAGGTAGGATGATGTACAGAAATTAATAGAAGAATCTATTCGGAATCTATCTGTACAGAGAGCTTGAGAGCTTCTGAACAGCTAAGAAGGGGCTCATCGATTTCTGGCGGGATCTGCATCAGAGGGAGGTTACGACAAGTATGGCAAAGCTTACATTTGAAGGGATTAAAAATATTCGTGAACTTGGCGGGATAAAGACCCGGGATGGTCATAAGGTGAAGAAGGGCTGCTTTCTTAAGAGTGGGCATCTCTATCGGGCGACGGATGCAGATCTGCAGAAGCTGAGGGATGATTATCAGGTGAAATTAATCGTAGATCTTCGTACGGAGCATGAGAGAAATGTGATGCCGGATCCGTGTATCAAGGGAGTATCCGATGTATGGAATCCACTGTATATGGAGAATATTCAGGGACTGGCCTTCACCAGGAGCGATCGGGAGATATTGGAGGATCATCTGAAGGCCCTCTTTATCGTGAATCAGAAGGCAGATGAGAAGACAGAGTATGCGATGAATGATGTGCGTCAGATGGTGATGGCAGATGATTTCGATCCGGATGCATACATGGCTCGCATGTATCAGAAGTTCGTCAATAATCAGATCATACAGAAGCAGATGAAGCAGTTCTTTGCTCTGCTTATGAATAATCGTGAGGGAGCTATTCTCTGGCATTGCTCTGCCGGTAAGGATCGTACCGGTATGATCACAGCCCTGGTATTATATGCACTTGGCGTATCTAAGGAGGATATCATCGAGGATTACATGGCTTCACAGGAGTCATCGGAGGATGCGGTGGATCTGATCCTGGAGAAGTTATTCCCGATCGCAGAGCCGGGCAATGCACAGTATCAGGCGATCGCGCGGAGATTATTTGCAGCCAGAGAGTGCTACATCGAGGCATTCTTTGATGCGATTGAGAAGGATTATATCAGTGTGGATAATTATCTTCAGAAGGCACTGGAGCTGCATGTGGATAATTATGTGAGACTGAAGACACTGTACCTAGAGTAATGCCTGAGGTCCTGAACGGAAAGAATGATCAGGATTATGTGCAGATAGACAGGATGCGTAAGGTTCTGTCCGGAAAGAAATGGTCAGGCCACGTATAGAAACATGGCTGATCAAAAGGATAGAAGATTTCTATTCATATATAGCATGATTGATAGGAGCAGGAGGACGAGTCGGTCGTTCTTCTGCTTTGTTTTGTTGCCATTGATTATGTTGGTTTGTTACAAGCGGGGAGATAAGTAAGAACATGGATGAAAAACAGAGATACAGAAGAAGATTATTTGCTCTCGCCCTTCCCATCGTCATACAGAATCTGTTGAGTTCGGCAGTGAATTCCATGGATGTGGTCATGCTGAACTTTGTGGGGCAGGATGCCATCTCGGCAGTATCCCTGGCCTCTCAGTATGCCACGATTCTCTTTATGGTCTTTTATGGACTGGGGACCGGAGTGACCATGCTGGGGTCTCAATATTATGGCAAGGGAGACAAAGAGTCTATCAAAACCGTGGAAGGTATCGCCTTACGATTCTCTGTGATCGTGTCTATCATATTTTTTATGGGAACATTATTCATCCCGGAAGTGATGATGCGCATATTTACAGAGGATGGCGAGCTGATTCGTCTGGGAGCAGAATATCTGCGTTATGTAGGGATTGCTTATCTCTGCTGGGGCGTGATCGAGGTCTATCTGTCCACCCTTCGATCTTTGGGCAGGGTGCAGATTGCCATGATCTTAAATGTTATGGCATTTTCTTTGAATATCGTCTTTAATGCTGTCTTCATCTTTGGCTGGTGTGGCATGCCGAAGATGGGAGCAGCGGGAGCAGCACTGGGTACCAGCTGCTCCAGGATGATCGAATTGATCGGTTGTATCATCGTCTCCTGTCGGAGTGATGACATTAAGATGGACCTGTCTTATATGTTCAGGAAGAATGCTCTGCTCTTTCAGGATTTCTGCCATATGGCACTGCCGGCTCTGTTTAATGATATCATCTGGGGTGTGGCATTTTCCATGTATTCTGTGATACTGGGGCATCTGGGCAGTGATGCTGTAGCGGCGAATTCACTGACGACAGTGATAAGGAATTTCGGAACCGTCATGTGTTTTGGGGTAGCCAGTGCGGGAGGTATCTTCCTGGGACAGCTGATCGGAGAGGATAAGATCGAGGAATCCATCAAGGCAGCCAGAGAGGTGATGTGGTTTACCTTGATCTCGGCGGCCTGCGGTGCGGTGATCATCTTAGCGGCTACGCCGGTCGTTCTTCATCTGGCCTCGCTGTCGGATACAGCGATGGGATATCTGAGAGGCATGCTGCTCATCAACGTTTATTATATCTTTGGTCCGGCAGTAAATACGACTCTGATCGCAGGAGTCTTCCGGGCCGGGGGTGACAGTGCCTATGGTTTCAAGGTAGATATCATCGATATGTGGTGCTATGCAGTACCTTTGGGTCTCTTGAATGCATTTGTTCTCAAATTACCGGTGATGTGGGTATATTTCTTCATGTGTACGGATGAATTTGTCAAATGGCCCTGGGTGATCCGGCATTATCTAAGCGGAAGCTGGGCCAGAAATATTACGAGAGACTTCGATTCATAAAGTATGTTGAATCCTGTTTCATGGATTGAAAAAATTTGCAGATTGTGACAAAATATAGATGGAGTGCATAGAGCTTACAGGAGCCTGGCTTCACTCGTATAATTTCACTCACATAATCATATAATATAGAAGAGAGAGTCACTCCTTGGAGTAGAGGGAGGTTAGTATGATAGATTACCATAGCCACATATTGCCGGGGATCGATGACGGCAGTAAGAATAGAGAAGAAACAAAGCAGATGCTGATGGAGGAGATGAGGCAGGGTGTAGATCTCATCGTTGCTACTCCGCATTTCTATGCCAATAAGGTCTCGGCGCATCGCTTTCTCAGTGACCGCAAGTTCGCAGTGGAGCAGCTGCAGAGCTGTCTGGCGGAGATCGAGAATCCCCCGCAGGTGAGGATCGGAGCGGAGATCTATTATTTTGAAGGAATCAGCCGGACGGATATCCTGGATAATCTGACTATAGAAGGAACGAATCTGCTTCTGATCGAGATGCCTTTCGGTCAGTGGGAAGAAAGACATTATCAGGAACTGAAATCCCTCATTCGTAAGCGTGGCTATCGGGTGATCCTTGCTCATGTGGAGCGTTATCATCGTCTGCAGAAGGAGAAGGAGATCTGGGATGCTGTCATGCGTCTGCCGCTAGCTAAGCAGATGAATGCCGGCAGTTTTATAAAGGATGGTTTTCTGGACCGGAAATATCGCTGGGCTCTGAACTTTATGAAGGAGCATGAAGAGGTATTATTGGGGACGGATTGTCATAATATGAGCAGCCGTCAGCCTAATATGGCAGCGGGCCGAGAGGCTATAGAGAAGGCTCTGGGTGCAGAGCGCCTGGCACAGGCGGATGCACTGGCACAGAAATTATTGCAGATATAGATTGCGACCATCCCTGATCATTATATCAGGGCCTGGGAATATGCGATCATGAAATCAGGGATTCGCGAGTGAGTCCTGAAAATGAAGGGACCGGCACATGGAATCCGCTCCTGTCCGACAGACAGGAAGCAGATGCAGGTGCCGGTCTTTTTTAATTCATAACATGGGATACAACTCGCATGATTGATGTCAGTGTCATCGTTCCCTCTGTTTATTTAATGATTACTTTACATTTGGCCTTCTTACCGGACTTGAGAGTTACGGTAATGGTAGCAGTACCTTTCTTCTTCTTTGCCGTAATGCGGTATGCATTGGTTCTCTTCTTTGTAATCTTGACAAGAGAAGGCTTGTTGGATTTTACACTCTTGACCTTATCGCCCTTGATCAGATTGGAGATCTTGAGGACGAACTTCTTACCTCTCTTCAGCGTCTTCTTCTTGGTGGACAGCTTGATCGTAGGTTTTTTCTTGCTGGTGCTTGTAGAAGTCTTCTTTTGTGTTGTAGCTGTTGAATCGTCATCGATCACTGCAGCTTTGGAATGTGTCTCCTTGACGATCTTACCGCAGTTCACACAACGATATACCTCAATAATTATGTCATTCGCGGCATCGGTGGTTTTCGTTCCATCATCCAGAACATGGAATTGGTCCTCATTACCATCGGTAGATACGATGCCGGCATAGGAGTACAGACTCGTATCTTCAAGATTCAGAGTCAGAACCGGACGACAGCCGATAGAGGAAGCAAGATTCAGGTTGGTGTGGTTACAACCGTACCACTCTATATCACCATACATGGTGATATATTCTGCACCCGTTCCTTTGTTATCTTCAACAACAGCAGATCTTAACCACCAGTAGCTGTTACCAATGGAATCGCTTCCGGATGTGTTTTCCACACAAACTCCCATTGCTTTTGCATAGCCGCTGCTCTTCGCCCGACGGCCTTCATCAAGATCGGTAGGAATACGTGCGAAGGAAGTGCTGTCGTAGGATACTTCACCCTCGGATAATAAGTAGATCTTGTCCTGGGTATCTCCAAGGTTCGGAGAATCGGTTTCACCATAATTGAGATTATCAATCGTGGTAGTGATAATGGCAGCATGCTCATCCTCTGTAAATGCAGTATTGTAGAATGCGTTATTTAACCAGGAACGGAGGTAGGAATTCTCCCAGGTACTGTGATCTGAGGAAGAAGCAGCATACTTCTGATTATCTAAGATGATATCAGCCATCAGAGTTGCCTTGCCGTCTTCTGTCTTTATAACACGCCATTTGATCGGGTCGTAGCGGAAATAATGATACTGGATATTGGAATTCCAGTTATAGAAGCAAGTAGCTGTCTGAGCGGAGCTATCCTCTGCGGATATTCTGCGGTATTTTGTTCCATCGATGGTGATATCTCCATTGGAATCATAGGATGTAGCATTTTTTAATGTAGCATAGAGATCTGCATTGACCTCATAATCCTCATAGGAAGCCCAGCTGCGTCCATAGTTGCCACAGGTGCTGTCTTTATCGACGATCTCTGTCTGAGGATAGGATCCGAAATATACACAGTCATAGGTTACCAGCTGCTCAGCATGCATGGAAGTATCTGTTACTACAGTTGGATCGGTTACGGAATCTACGATTTTGCTTGTTCCGCATACCTTGCAGGTATACTCTTTAGAAACAGGAGACTTACAGGTAGCCTCGGATACGATGGTACCCTCATCCCATGTGTGCGGTTTTGCTGCGATAGACTCTGACTTGGTTTCGTCACAGACATAGCAGTGGTAAATCCTCTGAAGATCCTTGGTACAGTCTCCGGTAAGACTTCCTTTATCCCATACATGAGTATGTGCCGTTGAATCAGAGTCACCGGAACTGTTTGTTGTACCGGCATAATAGTATAAGCTGTCGGAATCGAGCTTGATCTTAACCAGAGGGCGGACACCGATATAATTGGTGGCCTGGTGATGTTCATCCGTATATCCATCAGGCTCTACATCAGGAATCATATCTTGATTGGAATTGTTTGTGGAGGATAACCACCAATATCCTTTACCCAGGTATATGCCACGACCATTATAGGCATTGGTGCCCATAGCCTTGGCATAGGTAGTGCTGGCACAGAGCTTTGCAGATCTTTGTGCAAATCCATAGTTCGCGTTGTCAGCATCTTTTTCGGAGAGCAGAGATACCAGGTTTGATCTGCTCTGCTGCGTTATACCACAGAGGATATCCTGCTCTGCAGAAGTAAATGCGGTGGTATAAAAATTAACATCATTTTCATAATCGATGGCAGTGGTATTATAGCCTTTGCTATAACCATTCAGCCAGCTGCAGATGGTGGAGGTATCCCAGGTTTGATTTCTGGTTGTTAGGTTATAATACTGATCATCCAGGATCTTATCTGCCAGCAATAAAGCGCAGTTATTCTCATCGACATCTAAGACACGCCATTTGATCGGCTCGTAGCGGAAATAGTGATATTCGATGCTCTTATCCCATGTGTACAAGGTATCTGAACTTTTATTTGTGGCTCGAATCGCATCTACCTGACGGAGTCTTCGATAGGTTTTGCCATTGATTACAGTGTCACCATTCTCATCATAATCTGCTACTTCCAGTTGAGCATAGAGCTTATAATCTTCGATATAATCGGAGCTTTCTGCCCATGGCTTGTCATAGACACCACTGATGTATGCCTTATCCCTATCAACGATCTCTGTCTGTGGGTAGGATCCGAAGTAGACGCAGTCCCATGTGACAGTCGAATCTGCATCGACACGAGGTGCCGCTAAGTTACTCTCGGCCTGACTGTCGATGTCTGCCATGGACCATGTGGACAGGGCCATAGCCAGAGAGAGTAAGCCGATGATAATCTTTTTACTGATCTTTCTCATAATTTCCTCCTTTTCTTCTTGTGTAAAATGATTACCTATCTATTATCGTGCATTCCATCCTTTCCGTCAATAGATAAAATTTGTCGTTAGAGTGCATTTTCTTCATTGTCTTAATTTATGGAACGTTGTATGATAGCTGTGACATAGATTCGGATAAAGAAGGGAAGAAATTATGCTTATTATAAAACAGGATGATTATGATCGTTTCCAGTGTATCGCCGGGGCCTGCCCCAAGAGCTGCTGTGAGGGCTGGCAGATCGTGATCGATGAGGAAGCATTGGAAGAATATGAGGAGACGGAAGGGACATTTCGTCGGAGGTTAATGGAAGGAATCGACTGGGAAGAAGGGGCATTTTCTCAGAATGGAAGGCGTTGTTCCATGTTAAATGCTCAGGGCTTGTGTGATCTGCAGCTGGCGCTGGGAGAGCAAGCCTTATGCTATACCTGTGATATGTATCCTCGTCATATGGAGGAATATCGGGATGTGAGAGAGTATTCCTTATCTCTGTCCTGTCCGGAGGCTGCCCGTATGGTAGTTATGCGGGAGGAGCCCTATCATTTCCTGCGAGAGGAATATCCGGGCTATGATGATCCGGAGGATTATGAGGACTTTGACGACGCTCTCTATGAGAGACTGGTGGAGAGCAGGGAGGAAATGTACCAGCTGGCCCAGGATCGGTCGTTCTCTATCTGGGAGCGGTGTAAGAAGATCATGGATGCGGCTTATGAGATACAGCTTGCGATCGAGAAGGGGCTGCAGGATGATTCGGTGGCTTCTCAGAAGGATAAAGAAGATAACATGGGAGATGCCAAGGATTTGATGGAGGATTCAGAGGATAAGAGCCTGATCAGAAGCCTTTGCCAGATAAGAGATAAGTCGGCAAGTCCGGAACTAAGATGGGATATCGATCCTTTATATGAGCTGGAGCATCTGGAGCCGGACTGGATCGACCGCCTGGAGAGAGCAGGGGAATACTTATCGCACTTTTCCGCTGAGGCAGGAAGGGACGATAGGATAACCTTATCGCAGCGGGAGGAGATCGCTTTGGAGCAGATTCTGATGATGCTGCTCTATACCTATTATACGGGGGCAGTCTACGATGATGAGGTCTATGCCAAGGCAGGACTGTGTGTCTGTTCGGTCATCTGGATTGCTATCCTCTACCGGAGTCAGTATCCGACAGAGGATCTGACAGGCCTGCAGCAGGTCGTCTATCTCTATGCCCGTGAAGTGGAGCACTCCGACCGGAATCTGGATCGGATCGAGGAGATGTTTATCTTGCACGGAGAGAATCAGAGTGATGAATTATAAACGGGCCTTACACATCCTGGGATTATCACCGTCTTCTTCTATGCAGCAGGTCAAGAGACGGTATCGTCATCTGATGCGTATGACTCATCCGGATAACAGAGCAGATCATAATTATCCCTATCAGGCCCATGAGATAAATGCAGCTTATGATATGATTCTGTCATATCGGGAGCAGGAAGATGCCATATCACAGATGACGGCTTCAGAGACGGATCCTCCGGAAAAAAGAAGAGAGGATGGGAAGAGACAGGGCAGAAGAGATATCCGTTGGAATGCCCCGCAGAATCCCAATGCCTATATCGCGCGTCCCATCTATCATATGGTGGAGGATGCGGATGGTTACCCTATCGGAGAGGCAGTGGTCGATCAGGGAAGATATGTCTGGACCGCGGATGAGGATTTCGCGCTCTTTCTTAAAAGCTTACTCTACAGCAGCCGCCGGATCATAGAGGAGGCTGATGCGAGGAGCAGACGAGAACGAAGTGGGGATATGAGACTCCTGTCAGAGATTACTTATCTGCTGGCCCAGCAATACGTGGATTCAGACATGGTACTATCTCTCTTATCTTCTGAATCGTCATCGGATCAGAGAGAGGATATCGGCCGGCAGATCTATTCTGTCGATGCCATGCTTGAGATCGGCGACAGGAAGAGGATTTCTTTAGAGGCAGGACAGATTCTCTATCCTGCGCGTATGTCCGGGCATAAGTTATATGTCAGGGATCAGAAGAAGAGAGAACTTGGTTATCTTTCCTTTAAGGATGATCGTCTCTATTATGGTATCATCCCCTTGTTTGAGCGACGGGTTGTCCTGGTGAAGCTTCTTCTTGATGATCCGACCGTTCATCGGCAGAATGGCAGACGATATCTGGACATCCGGCTCTATCTGAAGAAGACACCGGAGGATAAGGTCCGCATGATAGATAGCATCAATCTTAAGATAGATCAATTGCTGCGCTAATGTGTGATCGGAAGGCCGGGAGATCCCTAATATAGAATATATTAGAAAAAATGTATAAAAAACACTGTAAAAGATTGACAACACATAAAATGCGATGTATATTGTAAAATATAGTAAATGCATCAGGACCTTAATCTGGAGTTCAGGACTCTCTTGTGAGTCCCGGTGCCGTATTGCGATCAGTTTAGCTGAGATATACACAATCGTGTGGATAAAATGTGGATAAATATGGGGATGAAGAAGATATTTGTGGATGTTTTTATGCTTATATGTATCATATTGTTTCTTTTCTCTGCCTGGAAACTGTGGGGTATATATCAGGAATATAAAGAGGCTCGGAAAGAATATGAGCAATTAAGAGAGTATATACAGTCCTCCGATGAGACGGATTCCGGATTATCTGACGGACTTGGAGAAGGAGGAGAAAAGGGCGGGGATGCCTCAGAGCAGTCTGCTCCCATCCGGGTAGACTTTGATAAGTTGAGAGAGCTGAATCCGGAGATCGTGGGCTGGATCTATATCGCTGGCACGTCGATTAATTATCCTGTCCTGCAGACAGAGGATAACGATTATTATCTTCATCATACCTATGAGAGGAAGGAGAATCGCAGCGGTGCCATCTTCATGGATTGCCACTGTGATCGCCGGGGAGATTCGCAGAATACCATCCTCTACGGTCATAATATGAAGGACGGCAGTATGTTTGGATCTCTGAAGAAGATGTATGATATAGATTACAATGCGCAGGCAGACTTCGGACAGCATCCCTTTATCTGGCTGATCACACCCACGGGGGCTACAGAGTATGAGATCTATGCCTGCCGGGAGATCAATCTGCAGGAGAAAGAGGACAGGGAAGTATATCTGGTGGATGCAGGGAGTGAGGAAGAATATCAGAGCTATCTGAATCTGCAGAAGAGCAAGGCACAGTATGATACAGGGGTAAGTCCGCAGGCCTCACGTAAGATGTTGACCCTGTCGACCTGTACCTCCGGGACAAGGGATGGGAGATTCGTGGTTCAGGCCATCGAGAGATGAGGATGTTGAAGTGATTTGCCTTGTTGCGGAGGGTATGATGTACATAAGATAAAAGAACAGGCAATCGATGAGGACTGCCTGTTCTGATTTCTTCTTATGTTAGATACGAATGAGATGTGATTTGTTTTGTTTAAGCTCAGGATTGATTATTTCAGATAATTGTGGTTTACGTAACCGAGCTTGCCACTCTTGGTTTTTACTAACCAGTATGTACCGCATTTCTCTTTTACGTCTACCTTATCTCCGTTGTAGAGCTTGCCGATGATGTTGCTGTCGTCATATTTCTTCTCATTTCTGAGAGCCAGGAAGTTCTTGGTTCCATATACAGTCATCATCTTACCACCGATTACTTCTTCCATCATAGCTTCGTTCATTTCTGTTCTTTCTGACATATTGATACTCCTTTCAAGATCTTCTTTGTGTGTAATTATGATATATTTTTACGGTTGAACTAGCGGCCAGTACATGGACGGGCAGTGTTCAACAGCGTATAAGCAATACTGTTTGTAATCTTCACTCTTATAAAAGTCGATAAAATCTTTGATAAACTTGAACATGTCTTTACCCTCCTGTGAGTGTGTGATCGGTCCTTGTGAACCTTACAATAGTTTATACGCAGGTATTTCAAGAAGGGATAATGTTTTTGAACAAATATTTTGCATATATTTAAAAAGTTATCTACCGTATAATTGTTATAAATATGTAACTATATTTAGTTGCATATTGGGGACGGGTATAATATGATAAAAGAGAGGAATGTTATATGAATAACACGATAGAATATAAAGGATATGTTGGCAGTGTTGAATTTTCTGAAGAAGATGGTCTCTTTTATGGAAAAGTTCAAGGGATTCGTACCTTGATTTCTTATGAGGGAGAGAATGCTTCAGAGCTTATCTCAGATTTTCATACTGCAATTGATGATTATATTAATATGTGTACAGCAGAAGGAAAAGAACCGGAGAAGGCATTCAAGGGTTCATTTAATGTCCGGCTTTCTCCGGAACATCATCGCGCTGCTGCGATATATGCAATCACCCACGAGATGTCCCTGAATCGTTTTGTAGATGAATGCATCATGGAACGTCTCAGAACTTTGAGAAGCTAGTGTAATAAATATGAACCATATGATCTCATACATCAGAAAATTAAATACAGTGGATATGTTGCATGGAAGCATCCTGCCTTCCATGATTCTATTTAACATCCCTATCGTGATCTCACTGATCTTCCAGCAGCTTTATAATACCATCGACACGGTTCTTGTGGGACATTTCCTGGGAGAAGAGGCATTGGCGGCCATCGGTGCGGCTTCGCCGTTTTATGTCTTATTGCTGAGCTTTTCTTTCGGCATGGGAAATGGCTTGTCCATCGTGACGGCACGCAGCTATGGCAGCGGAGATAAGGATCTGCTTAAGAGATCGGTCTTTATGTCCGTGCTCATCGCTTCGGGGACTTCGATTCTCTTAACTCTGGTGGGTCAGATCGGGGCGGGTATCTTCATGCAGGCTACCCATACACCGACAGAGATTCTGCAGGATACGCAGGATTATATCCTTACCATAAGCAGATTCATGATCGTGATGGTGGCCTATAATCTGTGCTCTGCACTCTTGAAAGCCATCGGCAACAGCTTCATGCCTCTGGTATTCCTCATGATCTCTTCTCTCTTAAATATACTCCTGGATATCCTCTTCATCACACAATTAGGACTGGGAGTAAAGGGAGCGGCCATCGCGACGGTGATCGCGCAGGGTTTCTCTGCCATATTATGCCTGATCTATATCTTAGGCAAGGTTCCTATGCTGGTGCCGGAGCGCAGACATCTGATCTGGGATAAGGATCTGTTCTGGGATATGCTGAGCCTGGGTCTGTCCATGGGAGTCATGAATAGTATCGTAAATATCGGTACTGTCATCCTGCAGTCAGCCATTAATCTTATGGGCTCCTACATCATCGCGGCCCATGCTACGGCAAGAAATGTCTTCATATTTACTTCGATACCGATCACCAGTGCGGCTAACAGTATGGCAACCTTCACCTCGCAGAACTTCGGTGCCGGTCAGTACCGGAGGATAAGACAGGCTATGAAGGGCTGTATCTTATTCAGTCTTATGACGGCACTTCTGGTGACGATTTGTATGATCTTCGGAGGACGTGAGCTGATCGGATGGATCTCAGGATCTTCTCATGAAACCGTGCTGGCCAATGGTGCTCTCTATGTGAGGGTGATGGGACCGTTTTATGTATTCCTGGGAACCCTGGCCTGTTGTCGTGTCTCTCTGCAGGGGATGGGAAGCAAGCTGCTGCCGCTGATCTCCAGTGGGATAGAGATGGGGATTAAGATCGCCTTTGCCCTGATCCTGATTCCGATCTTCCATTATCATGCGGTAGTACTCTGTGAGCCGGTGGCCTGGACCATCATGGCAGTGGAGCTAGTGATCGCATTCTATCGGAATCCTTATATAGGAACAGGAAATATACAATAAATAAGCCTCCCAACATAGATGCCGTTTGGGGGGGAGATAGATCGATAGGATTCAGAATAGGTATGAGCTTCTACGGAAGCTCATTTTTGACATAGATTGTTCTCTGTAGACAGAAATCAATCAGTGCAGCATAGGCCTGGTCATATTCTTCCATACTATAATAATAAGTGGGATCCTGTTCCAGATATGGGCGGATCATAGCGGATAAGGCGTCCATATCTTTCTGAAACTGACCGGAAGTGAAGTAAGGAAGGAGTTCTTCTTTTATCACTTTATGGTAGGAGGAGAGATAAGCCTCATCCTTCGTGATCCAGTTCCACATCGGACGGTCTTCTCCGGTTACACCGAGGAAGCCTGGATCATCCATATCCATGTGAATCAGATTATAGAGAATCTGATCGGCATCCCCTTCTTCACTCAGGACGGGATCGTTGAATGCCAGATTATAGTCCCAGGGTATCATGGAAAGGATACCGTCTTTTTCATAGAGTCCATAGTTGTGTAACATTTTCCAGGTATAGCTGTCAGCACATGTGATAAAATTATGGGCGGCAAAATAACGAATCACTTCATCCGTATCGACGGCATGATCTATATCACCCTGAGACAGGGCTTTAATCGCGGAGATGACGGCTCTCTCATCTTCTTCATCAATATCCGTCTCAGCATTATCAAAGATATCAGAATAGCTGCTGATCTCATCGTCTGTATATTTAAGATCGGCTCCCGGCGTGTCATAAAGTGGCGCTACGTCATAATATCTCACATAAGGTTCTTCTTCGGATGGCTCTGCTGTCCTCAGACTTTCTCTTAATTCTTCACATCCTTCTTCGATGCATGCCGCTTCCGGTGAGTAGAAGCTACCTTTATCAAGCGAATTCCTCTGAAGAAAGCTCTCTTCCTGAGCCTCTACTGCCAGATATAATCCCTGAAGCTCTCCGTTAATATATAATTCTGTATAGCTGGTGAGGATGAATTCCTGCAGGCACCGACAGACAGAATCATGGTTCCAATGAGGATAGACAGCAGTAATTTTTTCATATTGTTCCTTTCTGGAATATGTCTGAAAAGTATGTATCTATGCAAGAAAAAGTGTGACTGATGTTAGTATACCATCAATCACACTTGGGATAACAAAAATATTTATCTCCTGTTTTTCTTCTGACTGAAGTAGAAGATGATGCCCAGCAGGATCCAGGCGATGAGGCAGATCAGGCTCTCCTTACCCAGGGAACAGTTCAGTACCGGGATCGGAACCAGCAGGATCAGAGCCAGGATGATGGCCAGGATGGTGCCGAATACACCGGTGATCACCACGCCGGTCCGTCTCTCCTTCAGAGCGTACTTCACAGCGGCAGCGGAGGTATAACCGTAGCCGATGGCTGCTCCCAGGGAGGTCATGTCGACCAACCAGGTCAGGGCATTCCGACCGAAAAAGGGTGCGATCAGAGCCAGACACATATGGGCCAGGATGGCATTCTTCGGGGTCTTGTGCTTCTCATCGAGGACGCCGAACCAGGCAGGGATCACACCCTCCTGTGCCATGGAGTAGAGTAAGCGGCTGGTAGCCATATAGAATCCGATGATACCGGACAGTACGGCGGAGACGACGGCGATCCCCAGGAAGGCCAGACCGAAGGTGCCCAATAGCTCATAGGCTGCGTGGAAGGTCGGGAGGGACTCCAGACCACTTAAGTTGGGTACATCGTTGATGTACTCTGCCCAGTTGGCATAGCCATCCGGTACGACGGCAGCAGTGGCTGTATTGAGCGTGACATAGACCAGACATCCGAAGAGGATGGCTACGATCATGATAAATCTGGTTTTTCGTACGGAGAATTTAAATTCCTCCGCGGACTGAGGTATGGTATCAAATCCGACGAAGCAGTAAGGAGATACGGCTAGGACAGCCAGCACGCCGGAGAAGGTGGAGCTTCCCGGATGGAAGGCCGGTGTCAGATTGGCTAAGCTGGCCTTGGGACTGAGCAGGGCAGCGACACCGATGATGGTGACACTGGCGGCCAGAGCAACGGTCAGGAGTACCTGTACATTTCCTGCGAAGCGCACACCCTTGATACTGAAGATACCGAAGATGATGAGAGCACCCAGAGCTAACAGGAGCTCTCCGGCATAGATATCGTAGCCGGATACGGTATAGAGGTAACCGAACTGGAAGATATCTCCCATGATATTACGGCAGATCAGGGCCAGAGCGGTGGCATTCATAGGAACCAGAGTCGCGTAGGACAGGCTGAGAAACCAGGCACAGATGAAGGCGTGATTCGGTCCGAAGGAGTGCTTGGTATAGGTGAACTCGCCTCCTGCCTGAGGATATTTGTTGATCATATAGTTATAGTTACAGGCGATAATACTCATGATCACCGCAGCGATGCCCATACCGATGGCAGTGCCTAAGGGGCCGGCATTTGGCAGAAAGGTATTACCGGGCATAACGAAGGCGCCCCAGCCGATAATACATCCGAAGGCCAGAGCCCAGACATTGATCGGGGATAGCTTCTTCTCCAGTTTTACTTCATTTGATTGCATGACTTTTCTCCATAATAGAAAGATGGAAGCAACCGACAGTTGCTTCACAGAATAGGAAAGAGATTCCTCTGTCATCTGAGTTCCCGAATTCAATCCGGTTTCCGAATCCTGTCCATAATGTACTCTCATGTGGCATGCGTCACGGATATGCTGCAGGATTCATCATATAGTTGAGTATTATATCAAAGTTTTATCATGCTGACAATTTAAAAATCATCGGATCTTCCATTTTTTTCTATCATTAAGAAATGAGATAAATTATCTTAACGAAAATCGGCAGGAATCCCCTTTCAGGATGGAAGGGCAAGTGATGGAAATATGTCACAAGTCGATATAGTTCCGTTCCATGGTGAAGCCGCGGCCCTTGACATCCTTGATCTTGCTGATGGTGATAAAGCTCTCCGGATCCGCCTCCTCGATGATGCGGATGGCCTTTCGATACTGGTGGGAGCGCATGATACTCTCCACCTTTTTGATCGGGGTTTTGGTGTAGCCACTCTCAGCATAGAGCATGGTGACACCGAAATCATTTGCTATCAGATGATCGCAGACCTCCTCGTAGTGCTCGGATATCACAGTTACCTTCATACGATCCTCCCCGAAGATCAGAACATGGCCAAGGGCATTGGTCATGATATAGGTATAGATGAGACCATAGATGATATTGGTGACGGGAGAGAAGGGCAGCTGGCCCAGCATGATGACGGTATCCAATGCGTTCATGGTCTTGTTGACCGGAAGATGCAGAGATTTGGCAATCAGCAGAGCCGGGATATCCATCCCGCCGGTGGAAGCGCCGGATCGCATGACGATGCCGATACCGGAACCGCATACCACACCACCGCAGATGGTAGCCAGGACGATATTGTCCGCGATGCCGGTGATGGCAGGGAAATGTTCGAAGACGGCCAGAGCGCATGGATAGAAGAAGGAGGACAGGACGGAACCCAGCACCATGTCTCTTTCCCTAAAGATGAGACCGATCGGAAGAACGATCAGGTTGATGGCCATGGCAAAAACCGACAGATTGATGCCGGTCAGTCGATGCAGGATCAGGGAGATACCGGTGGAACCGCCCACGATCAGACCGAAGGGCTCGATAAAGGCATAGACGCCCAGGGCCAGAAGGGAGGAACCGATAAGGTTCAACAGTATATTTTTTGCATATTTTACGTAAGAATTCTCTTTCATGATGCCACCTCTGTATAGATTATCGTATGTATGCTATGATATCACAGAATCGGATCTTTACCTATATGCTGTGGGTCCAAAAATCTTCCTGCAATTTGTATTGCATCATGGTACAGGAAGCACCAGGGAGCTTTGTGTTTTTCGCTTTGGATTGATCAGGGCATGAAAAAAGGACCGTCGGGATCCCAGGCATGGATGCATGCATGGAATACGGACGGTCCCTGCTATATATTTCCTTTATGATATCCCGGCAGAGGACTCTCTCTACAGGTACTCCGGCAGGATCTGAATGGCACCGGCGATCATACGGCCAGCTTCTAAGAGGTCCTTGGCCATATTCCTCTCATGCTTGCGAACGATCTGGGTCGGTGCCGTCACACTGATGGTACCGAATAATTTATTCTTCGCAAAGAGGATCGGGGCAGAGATACTGCTGATACCGATGGCCTGCTCATCGTACTCGGTGGAGTAGATGCGGGTCTTCTGTACCTTCAGCTCCTCGATCAGAGCCTCCTTGTTCGTGATGGAATTCTCCGTCATGCCGGTGAAGCTCATCTGAGCGACCACATCCTGGAAGACATCCTCCGGCAGATACTGAAGAAACTGCTTGCCGGAAGAGGTACAGTGATAGTTGAGCGGTGAGTATAGCTCTGCACTGATACGGAACTGTGCCCTCGATGGCTGGTTGGTACGGACCATGAAGATATTCCCCTGATTGACGATCTGGATGGAGGTCAGTACGGAGTAGCGCTCCGATATGGCCTGCATATAAGGCAGGGCAACCTCGATATAGCCATTGATATTATAGGTGGCATAGATCAGGTTGGACTTAAGGATGAAGTAGAGTCCCAGAGTATAAGTATTATTCTGCTTATTATGGGAGATCAGACCATTGGCGATCAAGGTATTGACCAATCCTCTGGTGGTGTTGATATTCAGAGAAAGCTGCTGGCTGATCTGTGCCAGAGTGAGACTGGGATTCTCCTCCGTAAAACAGTTCAGGATATTTACCGCACGATCGATCGATTGGATTCTCTTCTCCATGGACCTTCTCCTTTCTTACTGATTCCTCTTATCTTCTTCCTCTTATCTTCTTTATAAAATAGACTCGTATAAAATGTCCCCGGACGATCTTATCCTTCGTATTCGTCATCGATGCCCAGACCCAGACGTCCTCTTACCACACCATTCATGAAATAAAGTGCGAAGAAGTTAGCTGTGTGTGGTCCAATCTGTGGGCCGCCGGCCTGTGGATAGATCTCCACATAATCGAAGGAGCAGGCACCGGCTGCTGCACATTCATTTAACATCATACCGATCTCAAAGGAGGAGAGACCGCATGGATCGATCGGTCCGTCCGGATTATCTGCACCCTCCAGACAGTCAGAGCATACGGTAACATAAAGAACATCCGTATCCTTCTTCGCTACCTCGAGAGCCTTACGGATCGCCTCTCTGTAGCCCCAGTCCTTCACCTTCTTGGCAGTGATGACTGTCGCACCGAACTTGCGGGCATTGGCACCCTCTTCCGGATGATTACGAGGACCACGGATACCAAGGTGAACGATCTTGGTCGGATCCATATTCTCATCGGTGTAGAGACGATAGAATGGGGAGCATCTTGCAAAACCATCTTCACCGAAGGAGGAATAATTATCCAGATGTGCATCAAAATGAATGACACCGACTCTCTTCGGATGACGCTTTGCTAATTCCTGGATGATCGGATAGGCGATACCGTGATCACCGCCGAAGACGATCGGGATACATCCTGCGTCGATGATGTCTGCATATTTCTCACGGATCTGATTAAATGTAAAGTCATAATTACCATTCTGTACCGGTACATCGCCGTAATCACAGAGATTCATATGATCAAAGGTATCGATATTCCACTCAGGCAGATAGCCGACATAGCGGATGGAGGCCTGACGGATGGACTTCGGAGCGATCTCACAGGAGGAGAAACCACCGATGGTACAGCCACCCTCCCACGGTACACCAAGTACAGCAAAATCATAATTCTTCAGTTCTTCCTTGCCAACAGCAGGCAGGCCCAGATAGGTAGGAACTCCGCTGTAGATCTGCGGATCCTTGGATGGAGCATAGATAACCGGTCTTGTCTCAATATTACTTCTCACGATAATTCACTTACCTTTCTTATAAAATAATATTTCACGACAATGTCGACGATATAACTACATTGTCGTTTTTAAAACCATTATAGCACCCTTATCCATGATGTCAAGATTTTATCTCATCTTTGCGGGATTTTTGCACATTTCGCAGGCTATTATATCATAAAATGAATAATTTTAACAGGAAATCTTGCAAGATCATCGCTTTATCAGGGTAAAATCAAGGGCTATCAATAGTTATTATGAATATTTTTTACTCTTGCAATTTTATAAAAAGGGTGATTGATGTGAATTAATTATGTAAAGAAAATTCAAATATCAGGATAAAAGTTACCTTGCAAGGTTGACAAACCATTAGAAACTGTTATAATAATCTCAATAAGCATGGTAATGTCGACAAAATCACGACATTGTCGTTTTATACAATTACATTTTCTAAGGAGGACACAATCACATGAGAACAATGAAGAAATTTGCAGCAGCAGTTCTCGCAGCAGCTATGGTGATCTCTATGGCAGGCTGTGGCGGCAGTGGCAGCAGCGACAGCGATACCATTAAGATCGGTCTTGCAACTCCACTTACCGGTGCCAGTGCACAGGATGGTAAGGCAATCCAGGATGGTGTGAATCTTGCAGTAAAACAGATTAATGATAACGGTGGTATCGATGGTAAGACCGTAGAAGTAGTAGCAGAGGACGATAAGGGTGACTCCTCCGAAGCAGCAACCGTAGCCAACAAGCTGGCTCAGGATGACAGCATCCTCGCCATCGTTGGTCACTTTAACAGCTCCTGTACTTTAGCAGCAGCTCCGATCTATAATCAGACCGGTATCGTATCCATCTCCCCGGGATCCTCTTCCGAAGCAGTATCCGAAGCAGGTGATTATACCTTCCGTACTATCACAACAGACGCAGTTCAGGGTCAGTATCTGGCTTCCTGGTGTGTAGAAGAGCTCGGTTACAAGAAGATCGCGATCCTTTATGAGAACGATGACTACGGTTTAGGTTTAGCAGATGTAGCAGAGCGTGAGACCACAGCTCTCGGTGCAGAAACTGTAGTAAAAGAAGCTTATGAAGTAAACCAGACAGATTACTCCACAGTATTAACCAAGGTTGCCAGCTCCGGTGCAGATGTTCTTATCATCGGTGGTCTTTACAATGAGACAGCTCTTATCGCAAAGCAGTTAAGTGATAATGGTCTGGCAGGTCTCCCTATCATGGGTGTTGATGCTATCTACTCCGATGCTCTGATCGACCTCGGTGGTGATGCAGTTAACGGTATCAAGCTGACCGCTTACTTCTCCGACAGCTCTGAGAGCCAGGTAACACAGGACTTCATCAAGGCTTACACGGATGAATACGGCGAAGCTCCTGGTACCTACGCAGCTTATGCTTATGATGCAGCAGAGATCATCTTAGATGCCATCCAGAATGCAGGTACAGACCGTGCAGCCATCCGCGACTACATCGCAGGTATCGAAGGCTTTGAAGGCGCTACAGGTACCGCTTCCTTCGATGAGAATGGTGATGTTATCAAAGAGCCACTCCGCATGGAGATCATCGACGGTGCTTTCACAGTAGTAGAGCAGTAATATAACATTGAATGAAAATATTTCGATGGAGAAAGAGTGAAGTGCAGGCTTCACTCTATTTCCATTTTTTGATACGCGTGAGTCCATGGTCTGAAAATGGACGCAGTAAACCCGCAAGGCTTACAGCGAAACAATTTCGTTATGCGTATCATCCCCTGTCTTGCGACGTAACTCACCGGTCCATATATATAAGGAGTAAAAGTATATGTTTATACAGCAGTTGATCAACGGCGTCACTGTCGGTGGTATCTATGCATTGATCGCTCTTGGTTATACCATGGTATATGGTATTCTTAAGATCGTAAACTTTGCCCACGGTGATGTCTTCATGGTTGGTAGCTTCCTGGGTATGCTGCTTGCGCAGAATATGGGACTGCCGATCTATATCGCTTATCCGCTGGCCATGATCGTGACCGCAGTGGTAGGTATCCTCATCGAGAGAGTCTGCTATCGTCCGATCCGAGTAAATGGTGCGGACGCTCTGGCTATCCTGATCGCCGCCCTCGGTGTATCCATCTTCCTGGAGAACTTCGCTCAGCTGGTATGGGGTACAGAGACCCATGCCTATGTGCAGGAGATCCAGAAGGTAACCTATGATGTGGCAGGCATCACCCTGTCCAATATCCAGATTGGTGTTATCATCCTCTGCGTGGCATTGATGATCGCCCTCTATCTGGTAGTAAATAAAACCAAGATCGGTGTCGCCATGAGAGCGACATCACAGAGTATCAAGTCTGCCCAGCTCATGGGTATCAACACGGAGCTGATCATCGCCGCTACCTTTGGTGTGGGTTCTGCTCTGGCCTGTGTAGCCGGTGTTCTGGTAGGTACTTATTATGATGCAGTCTATCCGCTGGTAGGTTATTCCTATGGCCTGAAGGCCTTCGCCGCAGCGATCCTGGGTGGTATCGGAAGTATCCCGGGCGCCATGCTGGGTGGTTTCCTGATCGGTATCGTGGAGACCCTGGGTGCAGGTTATATTTCTGCCGGTTATAAAGATGCATTTGCATTTGGTATCCTGATTCTTGTTCTGATCTTCCGTCCATCGGGACTGCTGGGCAAGAAGCATGTCGATAAAGTATAAGAGAGGAGAGATATTATGTTGCAGAAATTAGCAAAATATAAAAAAGCTGCCGCAATCATAGGTCTGATCCTTCTCGCAGTTTTTCCTTTTATCATCACCAACTCCTACTATCTGCATGTCGTTATCTTAGTAGGTGTTTATGTGATCCTGGCTCTCAGCCTGAACCTGATCACCGGTTATACCGGCCAGCTCTGTCTGGGTCATGCCGCTTTCTTCGGTATCGGTGCATATGTCGGTGCCTTACTCATGGTAAATAAGGGGCTGAACTTCTTCTTCGCCCTGATCATCGCCTTTATCGTATCCGGTCTCTTCGGTCTCCTGCTTGGTATCCCGACCCTGCGTCTGCGCGGTGACTACCTGGCCATCGTAACCCTTGGTTTCGGTGAGATCGTTCGTCTGGTCTTCGTTAACTGGGCAGAGGTTACCAATGGACCGATGGGTATCCGTTCCATCCCTTGTCCATCCATCTTCGGCTTCCAGATCAGCGGCCGTACCGGTTTCTACTATCTGATCCTGATCCTGGTTATCGTGATCCTCTTCTTACTGAACCGTCTGATCAACTCCGGTTTCGGTATGGCCATGCAGACCATCAAGGCAGATGAGATCGCCGCAGAGTCCATCGGTATCTATCCGGTAAAATATAAACTGATCGCCTTTGTACTGTCCTCCGGTCTGGCCGGTGTCGCAGGCTGCTTCTATGCTTCCTACGTATCCTATATCAGTCCGACGACATTCGTATATAATACATCCGTTACCATCCTGGCTATGGTAGTTCTGGGTGGTCTGGGCAGTCTGGCCGGTTCCGTCATCGGTGCCACAGTCCTGACCCTGATCCCTGAGGTCCTTCGTTTTATCAGCGATTACCGTATGCTCATCTTCGGTGCATTGATGGTTATCATGATGATTTTCAAACCGGAAGGCTTCTGGGGCGTAAGCAAACGTGTCAAGAATATCTATAAGATCAAAGCAGGAGGTGGCCGCAATGAGCGAGATTCTCAGAGCAAATAATGTATCGATGGTCTTCGGCGGTCTGACTGCTGTAGATAGTGTAAACCTGACCATGTCAGATAATGAGATCCTGTCACTGATCGGACCGAATGGTGCCGGCAAGACGACATTCTTCAATATGCTGACAGGTGTCTATAAACCAACCACAGGTAATATCATATTTTATGATGAGGATATCACCAATCTGAAGGCCCATGAGCGTGTAGCCAAGGGTATCTCCCGTACCTTCCAGAATATCCGTCTCTTCTCCGAGATGACAGCTCTGGAGAATCTGCTGGTAGCCCATCCTCAGTGTAATCAGGAGAATATCGGTCGTGTTCTCTTAGGTGGCAAGAAGCTGAAGAAGGCTCGTCAGGCCATCGTGGAGGAGTGCGAGGAGATCCTGGAGGTCGTAGGTCTTAAGGATAAAGAAGGCGAGTTAGCGACCAATCTTCCTTATGGTAAGCAGAGACTGCTGGAGATCGGCCGTGCCCTGGCAACCAATCCTAAGCTGGTTCTGCTGGATGAGCCTGGCGCCGGTATGAACGGTGTCGAGAAGGAAGAATTGACCACTCTGATCCGTCATATGACAGAGAAGATGGGTAAGAAGGTTCTGCTGATCGAGCATGATATGAAGTTCGTCATGGGTATCTCCGACCGTATTCTGGTGCTTGACCATGGTGTACTGATCGCCAATGGCAAGCCGGCAGAGATCCAGTCCAATGAGCAGGTTATCGAAGCATACCTTGGTAAAGGTATCGAGGATTAATAGGGAGTGATAAGTATATGGCAATATTAGAAATCAAGGATCTGCAGGTCAAATACGGTGTCATCCCAGCTTTAAAGGGCCTGTCCTTCCATGTAGATGAGGGCGAGGTTGTCGCCCTGATCGGTGCCAACGGTGCCGGCAAAACCACAACCCTTCATGCCATCTCCAGCATCGTCAAGAAGGCTGGCGGTACCATCATATTTGATGGGAAGGACATTACCAATGAGAAGGCACATAAGATCGTCGGTCTGGGTATCTCCCAGGTGCAGGAAGGCCGTGGCGTCTTCGCCGAGCTTTCTGTCGTGGAGAATCTGAGATTGGGTGCTTATCTGCGTAAGGATAAGGCAGAGATCGAGAAGGATCTGCTGGATGTCTACGAGCTCTTCCCACGTCTGGAGGAACGTAAAGCACAGCCGGCCGGTACCTTATCCGGTGGTGAACAGCAGATGCTGGCCATCGGCCGCGCCATGATGGCCAAGCCTAAGATGCTGCTCCTGGATGAGCCGTCCATGGGTCTGGCTCCGGTCGTCGTAGAAGATATCTTCCGCAAGATCAAGATGCTGAATAAGGAGCGTCATATGACCATCCTGCTGGTAGAGCAGAATGCGCAGATGGCTCTCTATGCAGCCCATCGTGCATACGTGATGGAGACCGGCGAGATCGTAAATACCGGTACCTCCGAAGAATTAAAGAATAATGATGATATCCGCAGATCTTATCTGGGATTATAGAAGATATTAAAATAAGTTAAGAGAGCGCCTGGCTACAGTGGATAAGCTGTAGTGCAGGCGCTGTTTTATTTTATAGGGGAGGATCTCTTATGGGATTAGAGTGTCTCAGGTGGGATGCATCCTCATGCGAATGAAACATGGCTTTTACAGGATAGCAGATCGAATATGTTAAGCTGATCATAGTTATAAATCAAAAGAAGAGGTATATAAATATGATACGAAGATTAAGATATCTTCCTCTGCTCTGCTGTCTGTGTCTGATCTTCTTCTGCAGTAAGGCAGAAGCCAAAACAGTAAGCCTGCAATATATTGCCGGCTATGTCATGAAAACTTATCAGGCAGAGATTGCAGCGGGTCATTATACCCAGATGGGGCACAATGAGAATGGCATAACCGCAGCTATAGGTATGTATCAGATCATCAAGAAGACCATCGGTAAGAAAAATGTGTATTTTCTGAATGAAGATGGAGAGAAAGTAACTTCCATCACCATTGCGAAGGGTCAGTCAGCAAAGATATGCTATATCTGCACATTGAAGGTGACAGTAGAGTAGGCGCGAAAAATAAAAAGAAAAGGAGAGGATTATTATGTTAAAAAAGATAGCCATGTTCTTTATGATCTGCGTATTGGCAGTAGTCTCTCAGGTAAATGTTAAGGCTGCGGAGCAGGAAATAGCATGTTGGTACTTCGTTACCTCTGAATATGCGAATGTTGGAGAAAATGTTTTCTGGTCTTTTGAGGTAGAAAATGAGGATGGGGATTGGATAGGTCTGCCAGATGAATACAACTTCCGAATTACAGCATATTCTTTAGAGGATGGCACAAAACAGTTTACCGTATATGATGGAGATGATTCCAGGGGATACTTTGAAGTCAAGGATGCTTCTTATTTTGACTATTATTATGTGTATGAATGTATTAAAGACGGTGAGGTTGTTGAATCAGATTCAAAGCATTTATATAATAAAGAAGGCTATGTTCAGGTGAAGATAGAAGGTGAACAGTATGTATCTTATTCAGAACCAGAAGAGACTACTTTAGTTGCTAATGTATGTGATTATGATGGTGTATCAGTAGATGATATCGATGATTATACCTTCCAATGGTATATCCTTACAAGTGATGATAGTGGAGAGGATGATTGGAATCCGATTGAAGGAGCAACATCACAGGAATACACCACAATACCTGATAAAGATAGCTCGCATTCATATTTAGTTGTTGTTAATAATGTGAGAACGGGTGATTCTTTAGAAGATACGATCTATATTATGGATAAAGATGCATATATCGATAATTACAAAGATCTTGTGAGTCCTATAGTAAATTATTCTTCAGTTGCAGATCCGATCGAACGGGTGACGATGAGATGTGTATCGCTAATAGATAACGATGGTAATGAAATCACAGATTTTAGCAATTACACTTTTCAATGGTATTATGATGATGAAAAGATAGAGGGAGCCACAGATTATATCTATACCGGTGAGTTAAATGGATATGGACCGGAATGGTATTTTCTTCGTGTATATAAAAATGGAAAATTAGTAGGATCTGAATTATGTGAGGTATGGTCAATAAAAAGAGTTGAGGTAAATGCCAATACGAATTTCAAATATGCGAGCATAGGTGACACCATAACCTTTAAGCCGTATTTGGTTGATTGTAACTCGAATGACATCGATGATATTAGTGGATATAGATTTCAATGGTATAAGTATGATGAAAATGCGGAAGAATACAAAGTAATCGATGATGCTGATTCTATCTTCTATTCCTTTAAGATAAACTCATCGGAAGATTTTGGCGAGTACAGACTAAATGTATTCGATGAAGAAGGTAAATTAATCACTGACGAGGGATGGTTTTATTGTAAGGAGAAGCCGGCAATCTATGAAATGTCTGTGGATCTAGAAGGCAATAATATAAAATCCATCGGAGACGAAGTAAAACTTCAGGCTAAAGTATATGATTACGATGGCAATGAAGTTACAGATCTTTCTGGCTATACTATTCAGTGGTATAAAGAAGGTGAGGAAGAGAATGAAGTAATCGAAGGTGCTAATGAAGCTTCCTATGATTTCACCCTGGAGTCGGAAGATCAATTTGGATACTATGGATGCTTTTTGAAAAATGTTGATGAATTAGAATGCTATTCTAATAGTATTGGAATATACGATAAAGATGCCTTTGGGAAAATAAAGATTGAAGGCGAGAGGTATGTCAGCCTGGGAGATCAGGTTACATTAAAAGCAGTACCATATACCTATGGTGGAGAAGAAATCACAGATGTATCCGATATGGAATTTCAATGGTATACATATGAATATGAATGTACAGATCCTATTGTGGGTGCAAATAGTGAGGAATATACCATAACTGTTACACAGGAAAATCTTGATTCTGTATCATATGATGTACGTGTGACATATCATGGAGAGGTTATCGGGGCAAAATATGAATGTTATGACAAGGATCATTATGTGGATTATTTTGTTGATGCTCCGACTGAAGCTAAAGTAGGTGATCAGATAACTTTGACATGTAAATTAACAGACTATCAGGGAAATGATTATAATAATACTGATGGTAGCTATACATTTACATGGAAAAAATTTGGTGATACTAAAGAAAAATATGAGACGATAGGAACAGACCAAGTAATAAGTACAATTTTAGATGCCGATAACAAAAATGGTGACTTTATTCTCATTATATATAAGGATGGAAAATATTTTGGAAAGGATGAAGTAAACATCAAGATTCGTGACGTGGAAGAGGCGGAGACATGCAATCATGAAGCAGAAGTTGTAGCTGCAGTAGCAGCAACCTGTACGACTACCGGTCTGACAGAAGGATCCGTATGTTCCATCTGTGGCGAAGTTCTTAAGGAGCAGGAAGTCATCCCGGCAACCGGTCATATCGAAGTAATCGACCAGGCAGTAGCAGCTACCCAAGAGAATACCGGTCCGACAGAGGGCAGCCACTGTTCCGTATGTGGTGAAGTCATCAAGGCACAGGAAGTGATCCCTGTTATCAGCGGTTCCGATGAAGAAAAGACAGAAGCAGATAAAGAGAAGGATACCGATTCCACAGAGAAGGAAGTCTGTGTACATTCTTACGGCGCATGGAAGGTAAGCAAGGCAGCTACCGTATTCCGGAAGGGCCAGAAGGTCAGAACCTGCAAGACCTGTGGAGCAAGTGAGAAGAAAGCCATCGCTAAGTTAAAACCAAGGGTCAAGCTTTCTGCCAAGAAGAAAGGTAAGCGAAGTAGCTAATTCTGGATCATAAAGGTGCCAAAAATATAATTGACATAACAGAATACTAAGATTATAATAGTGTCAATAATTAATTTTTGACACAAAAATAAAGAATATCAAGATGATAAAAGTAATATTAAAATTGGTCAATATTCGGATTTGGAGATAGTCATATTTCTTGACAATATGTCGAATGCGACATAATATATAAGGAGAGTCAGATATTGGGTAAGATAGAGATCGAGTTGTATGATACAGAAGAAGGAAAGTGTCCGGTAGCTGAATTTATATATTCATTAGAACCTAAAATGCATGCGAAGGTACTTCGAACAATTGACTTACTGGAAAGAAATGGAACGGATTTAAGGGGCCCGTATTCTACTCCGCTTGGGGATGGTATTTTTGAGTTAAGAACGAAGCTGGGATCGGATATAACAAGAGTACTCTATTTTTTCTTCATTGGTAATAAAGCAGTTTTGACCAATGGATTTGTAAAGAAAACACAAAAGACGCCGATTGGTGTAATAAGGATTGCAAGGAAATATAAGGCTGATTATGAGAGGAGGCATTCATAATGAGTAGTTATACGATATTTAAAGAAAAATCTCTCCAAGATCCGTTGATCAAAGCAGCATATGATGAACTTCAGCCGGAATATGATATTATTCAGGCGATGATCGATACAAGAAAGAGCCTGAATATGACACAGAAGGATTTGTCCGAAGCGACCGGAATAACACAGGCAGATATTAGCCGTATTGAGAATGGCACCAGAAATCCCAGTCTGAAGATGGTAAAACGTCTGGCGGCGGGTATGGGTATGAGATTAAAACTGGAATTCATTCCCTTACAGAAAGAGTGATTTTCAGTGATATAAGATTACCAATCTGTAAAATGAATCTATATGATAAGGAGTATGCTTTGAATTTAGAAGAAGCCATGGAGCGTATAAAGGAACTGGAAGAGCAGAATAGAATTATGGCTATGGAAAATGCAGCATTAACAAAAGAGCTGGAGCTTTACCGTGGCAGAAATGTGGGAGGACGAAAGAAGCACGATGCTGCCTGGATGGCATCTTATAACGATTTTGCCATAAAGTTCCGAGACGGTATGACAATCAAGGAAATTGTAGCTGAGGGACATATCAGTAGAAGAACGGCCTATAGATATAAAGCATATTATGAGAAACTTAGACAATCCGGGGCATATCGCGATGACACATGATATGGAAGAGGAGGTGTCAGAATTGTGTAATCTGGGACAGGGAATATACGATAAGGGATACGGCAATGCATTAAGTGCAAACAAGAAAGACACCGTTTGTCGTATGCTGAAAAAAGAGAGATACGATTATGGGGAGATTGCAGAGATTGCCGATGTTACGATAGAGTATGTAGAAGACATGGCGAAGGAGATATTTGCTCTGGTTTAATGGCGATTTCATGCAAAAGTAAAACCAACCGTTAAGCTTTCTGCAAAGAAGAAATCCATCAAACGCGGTAAGAAGTACACACTGAAGGTTACTGGATTAGCTAAGGGCGACAGCATCAAGTCCGTGCAATCCGGCAAGAAGGGCGTAGCTACTGTTAAGAAGCTGAAATCCAATCAATATAAGATCACAGCCAAGAAAAAAGGCAAAGCGACCATCAAAGTAACCCTTAAGTCCGGCAAGACAGTGACCTGTAAGGTAACCGTGAAATAAGTAACGATTCACGATCAGATATCCCCTGTCTGGTAAGATAATTCGAAGACATCCGAGTAGACAGACAGGGGCTCTTCTGACAGCAGACACATGAGGATGAAGGACTCGTAAGGATTCGTAGGGTAGAGCTTCATCAGATGGCAGCGGGTCAGGGTCTCATTTATCTCATCCCGGAAGCGGAGATAACGATCCACGGGCCAGTCCTCTTCGATGCCCTCTGCGACATAAATCAGGAAGAGCAGGGAGATCAGATCAAATCGATCGGCTTTATTGCGGTCAGCAAGTATGGCAGAGATCCTCTGGCGACTTAATCTCTTATTATGGAATTGTTCGGATAATCTGGAACGGGACATCTGTTCCAGATTTCCTTTATTGGTAGTTGGTATACCGGAATACAGGATCTTCTCGATATCTGCCGGCTTGATCATATCCGGTGTGAGCTTTTTATAATCCGATTCATCGTGGCTCTCTCCGTAGGCGGTCAGCATATGAGAGACGGCCAGGCGGGCACGTTTATATAAAGCAAGGAACTCCTTCTGCGTATGGGATTCACTATCGTGAGTATGGTATCTCAGCGTATAGAGATGGGACAGCAGGCTTTGCTCGTCTTGCAGGATCAGGCTTATATCGGCTTGGTCGGCTTTCTTTTCTCTATCCTCACAGGATGCAGATCCATATAGAGCATCCGGGGTCATCTCCTCATAGATAGTCAGGAGCTTCCTGGCTGTGAGATATCGATAATGATGATGAAAACAGTAGCGATAGATCACTTCCTGCGGATTCTGCATATTGAAGTCCTCCTCCAGGATGACCTTGGTGAGAAAATCGGATACATCCTCTTCTGACATATCCAGACCGAAGCCGAGCAGGAAGATGGTCTCTCTCTTTACGGTATTGGTATTGAAGAAACGACGGACACGCGTATCCCATTTGATGTGAGGATTTTTGAAGTCCTTCGGAGCGTGATGCTCCGAGAAGGCATATTTGACGATGTCATAATATACGCGATCTTCCACTCTGGAGAAAGGAATGTCGATCTCTGCCTGCAGATAGAGATAGCGCTTGAGATAATATGGGAAGGATATGATCGTCATATTATCCCGGAGGCAGGCAAAGATATATTCTGCATCCTTATTATCATAATCGCTGCGATTGAGAATCTGGTCTAAATTATAGAGTGCTCTTTGGGTAAAATCGATAGTGTGTGGTGATCGGTTCAGATTAAATAATGTCCAGTCGGTCATAAATAGCAGCCTCCTTTGGCGAAATCCCTGGCTGAGTCGATAAGAAGGTGGGTTAATCAGAACGTGAGTCAATAAGGAGGCCGGACGATCAGAAGGTATCGAACGGTCAGTTCTTATGGGCTCTTTATTAATGTATCACAAAGAATACGAGATAACAAACAGAGAATGATATAATGTGTCAGAAAGAAAAATCATCGGATGAGGAATGTATGTACATCAGTTTGACGCAGGATGCAGAAGATGATATCCTAAATTCAGAGATATTTTGATAAATATGATTGATACTGTTATTTTCTGTTTTTATATGGAGAAGAGATATGGATAGACATGAGGAGATTCTTCCACAGACCTGGAAGGATATGAAGGTTCTGGATGAGATTGGGGTCGGATCCTTCGGAACCGTATATATGGTAGAAGACGCGCAGGGCAAGGCCTACGCCATGAAGGTCGTACGTATCCCCGGCCAGGAGGGGGAGCTCGAGACCATCAAGAAGGAATATGGAGATGATGAATCCGTCCGCAAATATTTCGGCTAGATCGTCGATGACTTCGGACATGAGATCGATGCGCTGCGTTATCTGAATGAGGAAGAGCATGTGGTGCGCCTGGAAAGCTATCAGATTGAGTCGAATCCAGACCAGTTCAGATGGAAGATCTATCTGAAGATGGAGCTGCTGCAGGATCTGTCCTCCTATACCGAAGAGCATGAGATGGATGAGCAGGAAGTGATCCATCTGGCCATGGATATCTGTCAGGCCCTGATGTCCTGCGAGGAGAAGAATATCGTCCATCGTGATATCAAGCCGGATAATATCCTGGTGGATAAGGAAGGCAATTATAAGCTGGGTGACTTCGGTATCGCCCGGTATGCAGAGAAGACCTGGAATACCTTATCCCGGCGTGGTACCTTCTACTACATGGCGCCGGAGGTCTATCACGGACAGAAATATGGCGCGGAGGCCGATATCTATTCCCTGGGTATGGTCTTATATCGCCTGTTGAACAAGGGAAGGGATCCCTTCGTCGACACTGAGAAGAAGATGGCCTGAATCAAGGAGACATCACAGTAAATGATAAGCAAAGCCCGGATTCCTCCGCTTCGCCAGGGGCAAATGTAGCAGAAGCAGGGGAGAGGGAGGCAGATAAATCTGCTTTCCGGAAAATGACAACAGAAGAAGCTGCCGCACCTGTACAGGATAAGGATAGAGGCAGTAAGAAGGGTCTTATGCTTGCTGTCTTCCTGGGAGCGATTCTGCTTGTGGGTTGCCTGTCTTATCTTCTGGGTCATAGAGGAGCCGTGTCACAGGATAAGGCTTCCGATGTAATAACGGAAGGAACTACCATAAGCCAGCAGGATGGTGTGGCGGCAGGACAGGAAGCTACGGTTGCGGAAGCCACCTCAATGAGTGCGGAGGCCGGTACAGTTGCTGAGGATGCAGAACCATTGTATTATGCTATCCTCAATTATGATTATGATCGTGGAATCGCAGTACATCCGACTCCGGATAAGGAAGCGGATGTTGTGGGAAGGATCCAATATCTCTGTGTCTTCCCTGTATATAAAGAAGTGCCCGGTGCGACCCCAGGTACGACCTATGGATATACCAGATATCAGAATTTCGAGGGTTATATCAATCTGGAGTATGCGGAGGTTACCTCAGCCAGTCAGGAGACGGATGAGCCCGAGCCACTCTATTGGGCGAAGATAAATTATTATTATAAAAAAGGAATCGCCGTTCATTCCGAGGCGGATCGGAAGGCGCTGGTCGTTGGCCATTTATATTATGAGGAAGAATTTCCTGTATATTATGAGAGAGAGGGAACGACCTATGCATTTACGGTCATGGACGACTTCTCCGGATTCGTTAATATGGAGTATGCAGAACGGATAAATTGAGTGAATAGGGGGCTTATCGAAACATTTCGGTAGGTCCCTTTGATTTATTTCCGATATGTCCAGGTGAATTCCTTGAGAGTTTGTGGTGAAAATGTTACAATGAAAAAAATCCGATATGGAGGACAGTGGAATGGGTATTTATCTGAATCCTGGAAATGATGCTTTTCAGATGGCACTGAATAGTATGATTTATGTTGATAAAACGGAATTAATCGAATACACCAATCGGATGATCAATACAAATGATCGTTTTATCTGTGTGAGCCGTCCAAGAAGATTTGGTAAATCAATGACGGCAAATATGTTAAGTGCATATTATGACAAGAGTGTGGATTCTGATGAATTATTTCATGCATTAACTAAAGGAATATAAGGGAAAGCTACTCCTGGTGGGAATTAATTATGATCCAAAAAACAAGGAACATACATGTGTTATTCGTAAAGCTGAGTTAGAGTAAAAGAGTCAAAAGGAGTAAATCATGCAAGAAAAAGAGAAGAAACTGTGTCTGGTAGTGATTCCATTTACAGACCAGCAGAAAGAAAAAATAAAAAGATCATCGGAGTGTTATGAATTCGTCTTCACGGATAAAAAGCGGGTCACGAAGGAGCAGCTGCAGGCAGCGGAGATCATCATGGGAAATGTCTCTCCGGAGCTTCTGACAGAGGCAGAGCACTTAAGATGGCTGCAGCTCAACAGTGCCGGTGTAAATCAGTATATCCCGGAAGGCGTGCTGGCGGAGGGCGTTCTTCTGTCCAGTGCTGTGGGTGCTTATGATATCAGCGTGACAGAAGGTATGCTGGCTGCCACCATGGATCTGTATCGTAAGATGCCGGCCTATATGGACAGCCAGAAGAAGCATCTGTGGAAGGATGAGGGACCGATCCTGTCTCCCTACGGTGCCACGGTCCTGATCGTCGGTCTGGGTCAGATCGGCTGCCGTTATGCCAGGATCATGAAGGCCCTCGGCAGTTATATCATCGGTATCAAGCGCTCCCTCTCGGAGAAACCGGACTATGTGGATGAATTATATACCATGGATCATCTGCATGACTGCCTGTCAAGGGCGGATCTGGTCATGTCTGTCCTGCCGGCAACCGAGGCGACCAGACATCGATACGGAGAGGAAGAATTCTCCCGGATGAAGGATAGTGCATATTTCCTCAACTTCGGACGGGGAGATGCCGTAGTCACAGATGATCTCTATCAGGCCTTATGCCAGGGACAGATCGCCGGTGCGGCCCTGGATGTCACCGATCCGGAGCCCCTCCCTGCAGATCATATCCTCTGGGATGCACCACATCTCATCCTCACCCCGCATGTAGCCGGTGCATTTCACATTCCGCAGACCCTGGAGATCATCGCGGAGATCTGCTGTGAGAATATGCAGCACTTTGAGCGAGGAGAGGCATTAAGGAATCAGGTGACCAAAAGTAAGGGCTATTAGATCACGTCCTTACGATTCCGAGCTATAGATGAAGCAGGTGGGTTGCAAACTGGAAATAAACCAGCAGTGAGATGGCATCAACGATCGTAGTGATAAAGGGGGATGCCATGACAGCAGGGTCAAAGCCAAGCTTAAAGGCAAAGAGCGGCAGAGTGCATCCCACCATCTTTGCGCAGAAGATGGTGACGATCAGGGTCAGACAGATGGTGAGAGCCACCATAGGAGCCAGACCGTCAAAGAAGCTGAGCTTAAGGAAGTTGCAGGCTGCCAGGGTTAGGCCGCACAGAAGGGCAACACGGATCTCCTTCCAGATCACCCGGAAGATATCCCGGAATTCTACTTCATTTAAGGAGATACCACGGATCACGGTTACGGAAGCCTGGGAACCGGAATTACCACCGGTATCCATCAGCATGGGAATATATGCGGTTAATACCACAAACTTGGAGAGGGCATCCTCGAAGCTGGTGATGATCATGCCGGTGAAGGTGGCGGAGATCATCAGGAGCAATAGCCATGGGATACGGCTCTTCCATAATTCGAAGGTGGACTGCTTTAAATAGGGCTTATCCTGTGGTACGATGGCTGCCATCTTTTCGATATCCTCTGTGGTCTCTTCCTGGATGACATCGAGTACATCATCGACAGTGACGATACCGACGAGTCTCTCCTCCTGATCAACAACAGGCATGGCCAGTAAATTATAGTGACTGAACTTCTGAGCAACCTCTTCCTGGTCATCCATGGTGCCTACGTAAAGGACATTATCGTCCATGATCTCCTCTAATGTTACTTCATCCTTGGCCATAATGAGAGTACGGATGGTCACAACACCGATCAGAGTGCGATTCTTACTGGTGATATAGCAGGTATTGATGGTCTCCTTCTCGATACCGCATCTTCGGATATGGACGATGGCATCCGCCACTGTCATATGCGGACGGAGTTCCACATACTCGGTTGTCATAATGCTGCCGGCGGAATCCTCCGGATATTTTAAGATCGTATTGATCATACGTCTCTTCTCGAGATCGGCCTGAGTGAGGATACGGGTAACGACATTTGCCGGCATCTCCTCTACCAGATCTACTGCATCATCAACATAGAGTTCATCGATCACTTCTTTTAACTCCCTGTCGGAGAAGCCCTTGATCAGGAGCTCCTGGGTCTCCGGTTCCATCTCGACAAAGGTGTCAGCTGCTAATTCTTTTGGAAGTAAACGGAATAAAATCGGAATATAGGTCTCCGGGATATCTTCAAACAGGGATGCGATATCAGAAGCATTCATGGTGGTAAGGATGTCCCGAAGGGTGGCATATTTCTTCGCTTCGGAGAGTGCCACGATACTTGTCTTTAGTGTTTCAAATGGGTCTGTCATCATTTTCTCCTCTCTGATTGTTTGTGTTTCGGACATAGTAAGGCCTTGTTCTTTCTATGTCTTGTCGTTTCATAGTACAGAGTAGTATATGCAGACACAACAAAATAATACACAGATTATGCCTGTGCCGGAATACGGTATGAAATTAACCGGATATTATAGCGAATGGATGGCGTGAGATTACCGAATCAGTGTGGCGAAGGATAAAGAAGCCGTCACAGAGAATGGTTGAAAGCATATGTGTATTTTTGTCGCGCCATTACTACCGTCTGCGTCCATGTCTTCGCCTCCTTTTGAAATGTAATATAAAAAACTTCCTGCGACTTCGTCGCATCGGAAGGTATAATAAAGCCTCATTTCTAAAATACATCCCATGAAAATCCTTGTCAAGGATAATATAGCCTATCTTCCTGTCTCCACTCGTTACGCCTATCATATCCGGTGCGACGAGTCTGGCATGAGTGCTTCATACCCTGTGGTCCGATGAGTGTGGCATGAGTGTTTTTTTTATGATAAAATGAATATAATTTATCAATTTCTGACGAGGACGTCAGGAATTCCTGCATATATCATATACACACATATCATCCGTGATTCCATTTCCATCACGGATAACACCTATTCAGGGAGGAGAAGAAGTATGAAGAGGAGAATCTTACTCTGCGCCACGGCCATGCTGCTGGCGGCAGCTTCCTTCTTCTGTGGGACCGCAAGCCGGGATGTCTATGCGGCAGAGGAGACGACCGGGCAGTCTGCCACTGCAGCGGATGACACAGAAGAGGATGTGATCGATGATTCGGCAGATGTCTTCGATGAATTGGGAATCGATACATCACAGATGCCGGAGGGCTATGATGAGGACTCTGCGGAGAATCCTTACGGCAGCGATAATATAACGATAAATGAGATCGGAGAGATCCTGACCTATGGTTATACGGATGGTGTCAGCGATGCAGTGACCTATCTGTATGGCCAGGACAATCTTCTGAATGATGATTATGATACCTTTATCGACTCGAAGAAGAAGATTGATACGGGCAGCAGCCTGACCATGGGACAGGGGATCTACCGGGCGGCAGCCTCCGGCTGCTTTGATGGTCAGGGGAGAGCCTCCGGTATCGCCCTTTTAAGCTTTACAGGCCAGGGCGAACTCCTTCTGTCTGTAGCGGGAGATATGGATGATTTTCAGCAGTCAGATTCCATAAGAGTAAGAAGTAATATGGATGCGAAAAAATTCGTCGGTGATCCGCAGAATTATCTGGAGATCACGACGGGTGACTTCGATGGGGATGATCTGGATGAGATCGCGGTGATCTCCCCACAGATGACCGACAGCGAGAACAATGCCATGGTCGTCATCTATAAGCTGAAGGGTTCGGATCTGGATCCTTATGATTCGGGCAACTGGACCAAGGTATGGACCTATCAGATCACCAAGTCTGCGGATTACTGGAATCAGTATGATTTGTGCAGCGCCGATGTCAATCAGGATGGCGCCGATGATCTGGTCGTCAGCTGGGGTAAGGCCAGCCTCGATGCCACCTCTGCGGATTATGCTCTGAGCCAGGATGGCACCGGTAAGTCGACCTCTGTGATCTTATATGGTGGCAGAAATAATATGCTTCGTACCACCCAGACCTTAAGCTATGGCAGTCAGGAGATCTGCAGGGTAGCCTTCGCCGCCGGAGATATCGATCAGGATGGCAGCATCGAACTGATCCTGGGCGGTCAGCTGCTCAGTGAGGCTCTGCTGGATAATAGCAGCCGCTGTCTTGCCGTCTATCGCTATGACAGTGATTATAAGAGTCTGGTGCAGGATACCTTCTCTGATCAGTATGTCGTGGAAGGGAAGGAGCAGGATGGAAAATGGGTCTCCGCCAATGGTTATGATGGAGACTATCTCTCTTTGCCGGACAGGAAGGCCAATATTGCTGTGACAGATATCTATGGAAGCACTTCGAATCCCTGTGTCTATCTGGATAGTGTGATCTACAGCTATAATAATACATTTCAGATAGAGGATGAGCTGGATGATGCGGTGACCAGCAGTGAAGATGGCTTGAAGATCAGTCATCCATTCCATGGGGACCTGCATTATTCGGAATATAATGCAAGCGCCGCCTGCTATGCCGGTTCGGAGGATGGTGGTATCCTGGTGGAGCGAGTGGCCTCTGCCGGCAGCGGATCGTCGGGCTTCTATCGATCCGATCTGCTCTATGCACGCTATCAGGATCTGAAGAATGAGAAGGGAGTCAGCGATAAGTCTGTGGCCGATAAGACCTTGTGTCAGTCTGCCCTGTCCTACTCGGCCGGATTCTTTGCCCTCATGCTGGATAGTGATCAGGACAGCTCTATCATGAAATATACCGGTAAGCACGGCATGATCTACTCGGATCCTAAGATTCTTGCGGTTATGGCCTCTGCGCCTTACTTTCAGGACGTCGCGGAGAATGCGGACGGCGGCGAGGACATGGTGGCAAGCTGTGAGACCAGCTGGGGCAGCAGCACAGGCTCCGGGAAAACCAAGGGCTGGGCATATGATATCGATGCAGGATATTACCACGAGATGAATGTAGCCATAGCCACCTGGTATATGGGCTTTGGAGGCCAGTACTCTGCTTCCTATAGCTTTGATAGCTCCACAGAGTTTACGGTTACCTACTCCACCATCGCCGGTACGGATTCCGTCGCTCTCTACTCCGTCCCTACGGCAGTCTATGAGTACGAGAGAGAATATACGGAGCTGGATGAGGATGGACAGAATGTGATCCGGACAGAGACCGTCGATGTGACGATTCCTTATCAGCCGGTTACCCAGACCCTCTCTCTGGAGAGCTATAACAGGATACAGGATGATAATCCGGTCCTGCCGGAGATTGAAGGGGAGGTGCTGACCTCCACACCGGGAGATCCTTCCTCCTATCCATCCTCTTCTAAGGGCTATCAGAATGCCATCGTATACGACGGAGACTGGGCGGGGATTAACTGTGACAGTAATGGTTCGATCTCCCAGGAGATCGACCAGTCCACGGAAGAGTCCTATGAGAGTGATATCGGGACCTATTTCACCACGGCACTAATGTTCGGAAGTGATACTTTTAAGGCGGGTCTCACTCTGGATGTAGATTTTTACAGGATAAAATGTAATACGACCATCAACGGAAGCAGCTCCTCCGGTACGGTAGCCAATATGCCGGAGGACGTGGAGCCTTATGGTTATTATTTCGCCTGGAAGCTGATGAACTATAAATACACGACCGAGGAGGGAGACAGCTTCCCGGTGGTAACCTATCTGACCAAAGACGTGACCAGCCCACCGCTTCTGCCGGAGGATTTCAGTCAGGATGCAGAACTGACGACGGATACGCAGATCGGCTTATCCTGGACCTATCAGGACTCTGCTTCCTCCTTTGATATCTATCGTTATACCTATTTCTCCGATGGATACGGAAGTGTCAAGGTTGGCACGGTATCTGCGGATGATTATACCCTGAAGAAGAATGCAGACGGGGAGCTGGTTCTGGATGAGGATGGCAGTCCCATCCGGGAGTATTCCTTCACGGAGGACAATCTGTCCCCTTATACGGAGTATGAATATGCCATTCAGGTAAACCGAAGCAAGCTGCCTCAGACCAGTCTGCCATCGGCCAGGCTGTCGGCCAGAACTCATGCCCTCTATCAGCCGGAGCTGACCATATCGGATGAAGAGTTACATCTCTATCCGGATACGGTAAAAACCGTCACGGCAGCCGCAATGGATTCGGAGGAATTCACCTATAATAATCAGTCTTGGCAGTGGCAGATCTATGATGAGGATGAGGACGACTGGGAGGATCTCAGCGGCGAGACCTCCGAGAAGCTTAAGTTCTCCAACTGCGGCCGAGAGGCAGAGGGGGATTATCGATGCCGTCTGAATACGGAGATTACTGCGGAGGATGGAAATGTTTATCGTATCACAGCCTACACGGATACCCTTACCGTGACCTACAGTAAGAGAGAGGTACAGTTCGGTCAGGTTAGCGTGGAGGAAGATGATAATGACACTACATTTACCATCGGAATCACCAACAGCGGAGACGGAGCCAAATCCCAGCCATCCGGTAAGATACTCTTTACCCTGAGTGACGGGCAGGAGGATCAGACCGTCCGGGCTACCATTGATGTGGATAAGAAGAGTGCCAGTGCCACATTTACGAATCTGGAAGCGGGTACCTATGAATTAAGTACCGAATATATCGGTGGCAGCAGAATCTTCAAGGATGCGGAAAATGCAGAGACCTTCCTCTATCTGAAGGATCTGGACAGTGATGTCTGGATCGCATCGAAGAGCAGCTATTATTATCATGAAAATATCCTGGACAGCCTCAGCTTATATGATATCGAGCATACCAAAGGGGACTCCATCGCGAAGACCGAGATCACGGACCAGATTACCAGGGTGGAGATCTGTACCACAGACGGAGTATGCTATGCAAGCTATGACCTGGAGGATGTGGAGCAGGCTTATATCCCGACCGGTCAGGGACTGGCTTATGATCAGGTTCTGCTCCGGCTGACCTACGGTGAGGATGGCAAGACCGTCAGCAGGATCCTGTCCACCAGCAAGGGAGAGATCACCCTCTACCTGGAGGATCAGGAGATCTATGAGAAATCGGAGCTGAGTCTCTACAGCTTGTCGGCAGTTCGAGTCAGCGGAGACGGATACGAGGAGGATGCCTGTCCATTTGAGGTGACGGATGAGGATATCCCGGATATCTTCCGGGAGCAGCAGAGTAAGTTCAATATCGGACTCTATACATCGGGCAATGGTCTGATCGATTATGTCGTCGAGCAGGGCACCTTTAACAGGCTGCTTACGAGTACACTGAATCCGGGCGATTACAGTGTCAGGGTCAGCTATGTGTCAGGCTCCGGATCCGAGAGCTCTCTGTCCGACTTCTATGATGTAAGCTATGAGACTTCCACCTGCACCTATTTCTGCAATACCTACTATATCACGGCCTACGGCCAACAGGATAATAATAAGAATGTCGGAGATGTCATACTGATCTCACCGGATGAGGTGGAGGATGTGAAGAATCTGAAGTATCAGGGTGGCAGCTATCTGACCTTCAAGGCTATACCGGCAACCAACTATGCCGTGGCCTACTGGGAAGTCACAGAAAGCGGTCAGGATAAGATCATCACTTCGACCTCTGAGATCCTGGCTTATAAAGTGCAGGGCAGTAGTTCCATGATTGAAGTGAGGGCGGTATTTACCCTGAAGGAGAATCATCTGTCCTATCAGACCATCGGTCAGGGCAGCTTGACCTGTACCAATGCCACACTGAGTGAGGATGCGACCGTGATCGCCGGCAGACAGCTGGACTTTACGGCAGAGGCCGGGAGCGGATATGAGTTCGTGGAATGGAGATATGTAACTCTGGGCGGATCCACACGAGTCAGCAAGGGTGAGATCTCGGAGGATGGCACAAGCAGCCAGATCACCATCACCATGGGCGACAGCTCCTCCATCCTCTATGCCGTCTTCCAACGCAGCAAGACCTCCATCAGCTGGGATGACCATCTGACGGCCTACTATGTCAATAGCGCGGAGATCGATGCCAATATACCGGAAGGTGTCGAGGTGAAGATCAATAATGAGCATCAGATCACCCTGGGTGCCACCGTCATCGTGAGACCGGAAGCGGGCTATAAGGCCAGCGACTGGCAGGTAGAGGGCATCGAAGACCTGGAGATCGAGGAGATCGAGGGTGCTACAGCCATCCGCTTTGTTGTCAGTGACAGTGCGGAGGATGTGAAGATCCATGCTACGACGACGCCGGGTATCTATGGAGCCGTTGTGTCCAGTGAGGATGATACCGCGGACCTGTCCATCACACTGGATGGAGAGACGGTCGGTGCAGAGGATCTGGAAGAGATTCCATGCGGTTCGGTTCTGGAGCTTACCGCCAGTCCACATCGTGGTTACCTCTTTGACCATTGGGAGGTAAATGGTAAGGAGATCGCCGGTGACAGCAGGATCTACTCCTGCAATATCACCAGACATATGACCATCGTTGCTGTTTGTACGGAGCTTCCTTCCTATGAGGTAAATATCTCGGTCGAAGAACGTGGAGATTATGAACGTTTACTGGGAGAAGTTTTCGATAGCTACGGGGAGAGTGTGAGCAGCTTCCGCCTAGGCTTCCTGGAAGATTATGCAGAGGATGAGTCCTATGATACAGCCTACACCACCCATCGTAAGGTCAAGGTCTATCAGGGAGATTGCATTCATTTCACCACAGAAAATGGTAGTATCAACTATATCGACATCGACGGCAGCAAGGTGACCGATCTGCAGACAGAGTACGATCTGACCGATATCGCAGGCGATACTTATCTGGGATTTGCCTTTATGCCATCCATATATTATAAGGTCAATATCACGAATTCTACCGGCTACACCCTCCGCAATAAGGAGAATGCCGTCATAGAGGATGAGATTCATATCGGCAGCATGGAGTCCTATCCGATCTATATGAGCAGAGTGGCCGGACTGACCCAGCCCAAGGTAACCCTGGATGGCGAAGAGCTTAAGGTAGGATTAAGTGGAGACGGAGCTTATTATGTCACCTTACAGGGTATCTGTAAGACCAGCGAGCTGGTAATCAGCCTGGGATCGGAGGAAGAGGAAGAATCCGAGACCATGCATATCAGTAATGAGGATGAGCTCTATGATTATATCTGTAAACTGGCAGAGAAACCGCATACCAATGCGATTCTGGATGCGGATATTACCCTGACCAGAGGCTATTGGTTTACTTCAGATGATATCATGAAGGATGTGGTCCTGGCCGGTACATTTGATGGAAATGACCATACCATCACCATGGATCTGGCAAGCATCCTGAATGAATGGGATGTAGTATCGGTATCCTATCCGGGATTATTTACAAGGATCAGCAGCAGTGGTCAGGTGAAGAAGCTGAGACTCAGCAAGATGGGTTATTTCTTCAATCCGAATACGGAGGATCAATATTTCGGTGTGATCACTTCGATTAATGAGGGTCTGATCGAGGATTGTATCCTGGATACTTCCATCATGGTCTATGAATATACCATATGGGCCGGTTCTGAGGCCCGGATCGGTATGATCGCCGGATATAATGCCGGCACCATCCGCAGCTGCCTGCTGATGAATAATCAGGTTGATGAATCCGCGGAAGACTTCGGAGGAGTGACGGCGGTGAATGCAGGAAGCGTGGCCGGCTGCTATCTGAGTAATTTCCTGATCGGAGAGGATCCGGTAAGTAAGAATTACCTGGTGGGAGAGAATCTGAGCCAGGGAAATGTTAAGTCCTGCTACTTTGATATGGGCTACAGCGCAGAAAGCTCTGCTGCCGATGTGATCGGTAAGAGTATCTGGAGCGACCAGGAGACCTGTATGTCGGTGGAAGAGATCGCATATCGACTGAATCAGGGCTTATCGGATAAGGCCTGGGGTGTGATGGATGAGACCGATCATCCGCTTCTCCTGTCCCTCAATCCGGATGCTAAGGCTCCGGTCAAGATCACATATAAGGGATATGCTGCTTATTATATCCTGGAGGATCGCATCGTCTTACCGACCCGGATCGGAGATAAGACGATAGAAGCATGGAGCGATGGCCAGGATTGTTATCCGGCCGGAACAGAGATCACTGATATCACGGAGGATGTGACTTATCGTGCTGCCGATCTGCAGACAGAATATGTCTACACGGTGACGGATGGTAAGACAGAGCGCTACTTCTCCAGCTTCGAGGACGCCATGACCTATGCCGGAGACCACACGCCATGTGATCTGCTGATCAGAGCAGATGTCTACTTAGAGGATCATGTCACAGTGGCAGAAGGTGTGCAGCTGATCCTGCAGGATGGAGTGACCCTGACCATCGACGAGGCAGCCAGTCTCAGCAATAAGGGCAGTATCCTTCTGGCGGAGGGCAGTAAGCTGGTAAATTACGGCACCTATTACAATGCCGCCGGAGCATCCCTGGATATCGGAGATGCCGAGACAGCTGCCGGCAGCTTCATCAATCACGGAGACTTCAGCAACAGTGGACAGATCAGCGATCAGACCCTGATCCAGTGTGCTCCGCACAGCTGGCCGACGGAGGGAAGTATCATCAGAGAGGCTACCACCGAGCAGACCGGTCTCATGGAGAAGACCTGTCAGGCTTGTCTGGCGAAGAAGACCTATGAGATACCGAAGCTGGATCCATCGGGAGACGATGAATCCAGTGATGATAAGAAGTCCGACGATCCGTCCGGAGATGATAAGAAGTCCGATGATCCGTCCGGTGATGAATCCGGAGACGATAAGAAGTCCGATGATAAATCCGCCGCGGATAAAGCAGCCGCAGCGAAGAAGGCAGCGGAAGCCAAAGCCTTAAAGGACTTCATGAGCAAATATGGTGTCAGCAGCAAGGTGCTCGCAATCACCGAGACGACGCTGACCTCCCGCAAGAGCGATGCCGATATCGCAGGCTCTGCCTATGCGAAGCTGAGTTTATCGGTCAAGACGGTTAAGAAGAAGGCCATCACCATCAAATGGAAGAAGGTCAGCGGAGCCGATGGCTACATGATCTTCGGTAACCTCTGCGGAAGCAAATACAGACTGAAGAAGCTGAAGACCGTATCTTCTGCTACGACGACCTTTAAGCACAGCAAGCTGAAGGCAGGCAAGTATTATAAATATGTCGTGATCGCTTATAAGTATGTCAATGGTAAGAAGATGACCATGGCAGTCTCCAAGGTGATCCATGAGGCGACAAAGGGCGGTAAATACGGCCGCATCACCGGAATCAAGGTGAAGAAGGTAGGAAGCGTCAAGTCGAAGAAGATCACTCTGAAGGTGGGCAAGAAGGCTAAGATCTCCGCGACCATGAAGAAGTCCGGTAAGGTGGCCAGCCACAGAAAGCTGTCCTACGAGACCTCCAATGCCAAGGTTGCTACCGTAAGCTCGGCAGGTAAGATCAAGGCAGTCGCCAAGGGCAGATGCTATATCTACGTATATGCCCAGAACGGCGTCGCAACGAAGATAAAGGTAACAGTGAAATAAAGACTCAAAAAACTGCACCCGGCTCAGGCCTGGGTGCAGTTTTTATATATATGATTTATTCAGATGTGATTCGATTAACTTATATATGGCATTCCATGTTCTATCTGAGTGACATTGGTGATGCCGTCTCCCTCATTCGGATGGATGCGGGAGTAGGCGATGTCTCCGATGAAGACTGCCAGCAGAAGAACTGCCAGTGCGATGGCAATCTTCTTCGGTATCTTACGAAAATGATTATCCAGGAACGGACCTAGGAGGTAGACGATGGCCAGACCACCCAGACCGAAGACTAAGAGACCTTCCGCGCAGACGCGACCATGAATATTGAGGAAATATCCGGTGTAGTCCCACCATTTGGTTCCGTGATAGAGTGTCTCCAGGAGCCAGGCTGTACTGTACTCTATAGTACCGCAGAGCACGATGGTGGCGATAAATTCTATCAGAACATGCTTGCGCAGCTTATAGAGGATGATCAGCATGAGAACTGCACCGCATCCGTAGATCGGAAGCCATGGTCCCAGCATAACTCCCCGGTTTACGAAGACACCATCTGTGATGAAGTGGAGGGCAACCTCCCAGAGCCAGCCGACGAAGCTCAGGCTGAAGAAGATGAAGATCAGCGAGAGGATGGAGTAGTGACGGTTGTACTCGATGGAGCTGAAGCGGATCACACTGTCCTTATGGTGCACCATAAAGAGGCGGAAAGGATACATATCCTGCTCCATGATGGCCTTATAATCATGAAGAGCGATCTGCTTGGCCTGCTTCTGCTGATGGAGAGCCTCCCTCTCATCGAAGAATGGGATGATACCGAAGACATCCTCCATGAAACCACGGATACCGGGATGCTTCTCGATCGGTTCGATGCTCTCTTCCAGGTAAGCCGGAACTTCTTTATAGGCCTCGTCTAAGACAGAGATATCTGCCTTCTCGAAGAGATAGCGGTCATTCAGGAGTTCGATATCCGGAATCTGCTTCTCCTTGGCCAGAGAGCGGATATATTCATAATACTCTGCACGAGCCATCTCCTTATATGGGTTGGAGAAGAGTACGGCAGAGACACCAAAGGTAACCAGCTCCAGGATATACCAGCCCAGGAAGGAGATGTAGAACTTACATGCTTCCCATTTATGTCCGTCCATCATCCTGCGGGAGAGGGTGATGGCCTTCTTCGGTGTGATCGATGGATTCTCCGCCAGGATATACGGCACCATCATGTAGGAGTAGGACTTGATAAAGCCTCCGATGATCGTGATCGACCAGAGAATGTGATAGATATTCATCAGCAGTATGGTAAGGGCGACATTCCAGACCTTTCTCACACTGACCACATAGAGCAGTCGCTTGATCGGAAACTTATCATAGATACGCATCTCCAGAGCCGCTCGCTTCACTGAGACGTAGAAGATATTCAGGACGAAGGTCCGGATGGCGAAGAAGAAAGCCAGACTGAGCAGGATGCAGATGGCGATCAGCAGATTGTTGGCATTGGTAATACTCTTCAGTGTGGCATAGGCCATCTCCAGATATTTGCCGGAGGAGACACCATTTACCAGAGAGGCAAAGGCACCACGGGAATAACCAACTGCGACGATACCGATACTGGTGTCCTCCTTCTCATCCGCTGTGATAAAATGCGGGATGATATTATCAAGATTCAGTCCCTTGTCCAGGACGGTATCCTCCGCCACATCGATAAACATATCGACGACATTCCCCTTCTTCGAAGTGGTAATAGCCTCCTCTGCCTCTTCACTCACCTCGTCCATATCCGTATTGATGGCATCCAGAGAATCGCTGTAATCAATCTGGGTGAGGGTCAGGATCAGACATAAGACCAGAAGAATACCGTAAAACTTCTTCAGGCGTTTTAAAGCCTGTTTTTTCATTCTTTTTCTCATATTTTCCTCTCTCTTTGTGTAATATACTCTAAGGTAGTGACTTCTTGTGAATGTGTAATCATCATATCATAGAAAATGTTTCGATACCAGTATTAAAATGATGAGTTATCATGTATTTACAATACTTGTGCTAACCATTAAAATGATGGTAAAACAATTGAAAAAACCATCAAAATAATGGTTTTATACAGAAAAGTGATAAAGAGGAGATTGCCATGACAATAAAACATAATTATGAGAATCCCCACATCTTGCATGTGGGAAGCATGCCGGACCGGGCCTATTATATCCCAGCTTCACGCTACATGGGAGATCTGGTGGAGGACCGCGAGCGGTCTGACCGTATGCAGCTCCTGAATGGAGACTGGAAGTTCCGTTATTATGAGAGCATCTATGATCTGGAGTACAGTCATGGCAGTAGGAATCGCTGTGATTCGGAATATAGTCATAGGAATAAGAATCTGTATAGTTTGGAGTGCAGCCATGGAAGTAAGGATATCCACAGTAAGGATATCCATGATGCGGTTAGTCGGATGCTGCCTCGTATGCCGGCAGACGCAGAGCTTCGTCCGGTTCCCGGTGTCTGGCAGAATTATGGTTATGACTGCCATCAGTATACGAATTTCCGCTATCCCTATCCGACCGATCCGCCTTATGTGCCGGCGGAGAATCCCTGCGCCTTATATCAGTGTACATTTGCTTATGAGAAGGAGGAGAGAGCTCCCCGGGCCTACCTGAACTTCGAGGGTGTGGATTCCTGCTTCTATGTCTGGCTGAATGACGCCTTCCTGGGCTACAGCCAGGTCTCCCACTCGACCAGTGAGTTCGATGTGACGGACCTGATTTTAGCAGAAAATGTACTGACTGTCCTGGTTCTCAAGTGGTGCGATGGCTCCTACATGGAGGATCAGGATAAGTTCCGTATGTCCGGAATCTTCCGGGATGTCTATCTCTTAAAGCGTCCGGAGGCCTGTCTCTATGATTACTTTGTGAAAACCTGCCTGCTGCAGGATGGCAGTGCCCGGATCCGGCTTGATGCCGTCTATCTGCAGGATGTGATCGAAGGAAGGGATGCCGGAGCTATCTGTATGCCGGAAGATTATGTGGCATCAGGTAAAAAGAAAGATGCGCATGCAGAGCATAATCGGTATGAGCTATCGCTTTATGCCGGTTTTCCATCGGCAGAGAGCCTGATAGAGACAAAAAGCATGGAAGCAGCGGCATGGAGTGACAGTATGGATGGACAGCAGAAGCTGTCGGCTCAGGTTACATTTTCTGTGAAGGAACCCCATTTGTGGAATCCGGAGGATCCCTATCTCTATACCCTGATCATAAGAAGTGAAGATGAGACCATCGTGGAGAGAGTAGGTATCCGGGAGATCTGCGTGGAAGATACGGTCGTTAAGCTGAATGGACAGGCCATCAAGTTTCAGGGGGTCAATCGTCATGAATCGGATCCTGTGACAGGACCGGTGGTCAGTATGGAGCAGATGAAGAGAGACCTGAGGCTCATGCGGGAGCATAATTTCAATGCCATCCGCACCAGTCACTATCCGGATGTGCCCATGTTTTATCAGCTCTGCGATCAGTATGGCTTCATGGTGATCGATGAGGCGGATAACGAATCCCATGGACCGGTGACCAACTATTATAAGGATCAGAGCAGACCGCCGGAGGCCCGTTGGAATGAGTTGATCTCCGATCATCCGGATTATATCGAAGCTACGGTAGACCGTGTACAGCGCATGATCAGGCGGGATAAGAACCGTCCTTCTATCCTGATCTGGTCCATGGGCAATGAGTGTGGCTACGGCTGTACCATCGAGGAGACTCTGCGCTGGACCAAGTCTTATGACAGCAGCCGGCTGACTCACTATGAGAGTGCCTATCATGATAATGGCCACCGGGCTTATGATTACAGTAATCTGGATCTCTACAGCAGGATGTATCCGTCACTTGAGGAGATGGAAGACTATGCCCATGGCAGGATCGGCTACGGCATACCAATCTATCCGGCTGTAAGTGGGACCGAAGAGACGGATAAGTCTGTGACGGAAAATCCTGCGAAGGATGATGAGATATTGAAATCAGGCAGGTTGTTGCCGGATCGTCCGATGATCCTCTGTGAGTACTGCCATGCCATGGGTAATGGTCCGGGAGATGTGGAGGATTATTATCAGCTCATGGAGAGCTACGACTGCATGTGTGGCGGCTTTGCCTGGGAGTGGTGTGACCATGCCATCGATAAGGGGCCTTGTGAAGATATTACACAGGATAAGAGCAGCTGGTGCGAAGATATTACACAGGATAAGGATGTGTCCCGCCGGATCTATTATTACGGCGGAGATCACGGAGAGCTCCTGCACGATGGTAACTTCTGCATGGATGGTCTGGTCTATCCGGACCGTCGACCCCATACCGGTCTCTCAGAGTATAAAAATGTCTATCGCCCCGTCCGTGCCAGCTATGACCCTGAGACCAATCTGCTGACCCTGGAGAATCGATTCTTCTATACTAATCTGGGGGACAAGGTGAAGGTGGAGTATGTCCTAGAGAGAGATGGCATCCTCTTATATCGTAAGCGGATTCCACAGGAGGAGCTGCGTAAGATCGGACCGAGAGACAAGGCAGAGATTAAGATCGATCATTTCATTCCGGAGACAGGAAGCTGTTATCTGAAGATATATGCTTATAATCTCCTGGAAGATGATTATCTCATGGGATATGAGGAGATTCCTTTAGCGAATATGGATTCTCGGAATCAGACCGTTCTCTATCTGCTCAGACAGCAGCAGAAGGATAATCAGAAGAAGGGCAGGACCTTATTTGTATCGGAGATGGGACGCCATTTGGTGATTTCCAATGGACTCTATCGCTATCGCTATAATATCCTGACCGGTATGTTTGATTCCATCTTTCGCTATGATACGGAATCCGGATATAGCGGACGAAATGAAAATACAGAGTCTGGATATAGCGGCCAAAATGAAAATATGGAATCCGGATATAGCGGACGAAATGAAAATACAGAGTCTGGATATAGCGGCCAAAATGAAAATATGGAATCCGGATATAACGGACGAAATGATGAGTTCCGTTCTGCTATGGCAATCCGGGGCATGGAATATCTGCAGGAACCGATGCGGATCAGCATCTGGCGTGCTCCGACGGATAATGACCGTAATATCAAGTATGAATGGATGCGGGCCGGCTATGACAGGGTTGTCGGTACGCGGGCATATCAGACAGAGTATCAGGTGACGGAGGATGGTGTAGAGATTCATAGTAAGCTGGGATTATTGGCTGTGGGTATCCAACGGATTATGGATATTGATGTGACCTGGAAGGTATTAAAGATCGGTGGTCTGGAGCTACATATGAATGTGAAGAGAAATATGGACTTCCTGGAATTACCGAGATTCGGTCTGCGTATGCTTCTGCCGGAGGAGATGGATTATGTGGAGTATTATGGTATGGGTCCCATGGAGTCTTATGCGGATAAGCATCGTGCGGCTATGCATGGACTCTATCGCAGCTCTGTGCAGGAACTCCATGAAGATTATATCCGTCCTCAGGAGAATGGCAGTCACTGTGACACCTCCTATCTACGTGTCAGTGGCCCGCGGACGGATCTGGTGGTGATGAGCGAGAGCAGTTTTAGCTTTAATGCTTCGCCTTATACAGAGGAAGAGTTGACAGTAAAGGCTCATAATTATGAACTGCAGCCATCTGGATCCACTGTCCTGCATATCGATTATAAGCAGAATGGTATCGGATCCAACAGCTGCGGTCCGGAGCTCCTGCCCCGGTATCGATTCGATGATGAGACATTTGCTTTTGATCTTAAGATGATGTTTCTGGGATAACAACCATCAACATTAAAATATGCCCAAAATTCCAGGCTGCGCCGGGTTTTGGGCATATGTCATCTTATTATCTTCAGTCCTTCCAGGATCTTGCTTTACATGTACTTCATAAGGTTTCGCTTTTCTTACATCTTAATCAGTTCATATTCTCTCGTGCCCAGGCCGATCTTCTCCGCATGCTCCAGGCAGGTCTTCCACTCCGACTCCGGTGTGGAGTTGGTGAAATGATCATGGTGATCCACGAAGTTCGGGTCGGCCATGTTATCACCTAACTGGCTGTTGCGAATCGGTGTGGCAGCCAGACAGGCATCCGCGCAGGCCTGATCCAGAGCCAGTGGGTCAAAGGAAGCGAACATACCGATATTTGGCAGGATCGGTGCATCATTTTCACAATGACAGTCGCAGTTCGGGGATACATCCACGATCAGAGAGATATGGAAATGTGGCCGTCCGTCCACGACAGCCTTAGTATATTCTGCCATCTTACAGTTAAGCAGGGCAGCAGCATTCCAGTTATTGAACTCGATGGCGTCGAAATTACAATCTGCGATGCAGCGGCCACAGCCGACACATTTGCTCTGATCGATGGTCATCTTGTGAGTCTCTTCATTATATACCAGACCATTGTTGGCACATTCCTTCATGCAACGCTTGCAGCCACGACAGACCTCAGCATTTACATATGGCTTGCCGTCACTGTGCTGGTCTGTCTTGCCGGCGCGGGAACCGCAGCCCATACCGATATTCTTGATAGCACCGCCGAAGCCTGCCATCTCATGTCCCTTAAAATGTGTCAGGCTGATGAAGACATCGGCATCCATGACGGCACGGCCGATATAGGCAGTCTTACAATATTCGCCACCCTCTACCGGCACTTCGATATCATCGGTACCCTTGAGACCGTCCGCAATAATGATCGGACAACCGGCGGACAATGGAGTGAAGCCATTCTCCCAGGCACAATAGAGATGTTCGAGAGCGTCCTTACGACTGCCCGGATACATGGTGTTACAGTCTGTCAGGAATGGCTTGCCGCCCAGCTGATATACTACATCAGCGACAGCCTTGGCATAATTCGGGCGCAGATAACTGATATTACCCATCTCGCCGAAATGCATCTTGATCGCCACGAACTTGGACTCCAGATCCAGATCAGCGATGCCCGCTTTTTTGATCAGCTTCTGTAATTTTTTCGGAAGACCGTCTCCATTGGCCTTGGTACGAAAATCGGTGTAGTAAACTTTTGCTTTTTCCATAATGTATTCTCCTTATCGGAATCGTATATCGATATATGCCTTAATGGCTTCGACGCAGCCGTCAAATCCCAGTTTCTCGCTGTTGAGACAGAGATCGTAATTACGAGCATCGTTCCAGGTCTGGCCGGTATAATAATGATAGTACTCGGCACGATACTTGTCGATCTTCTGCATATATTTCTCCGGATTCTCATTGGCCGGATAGGCCCTGGTCTCCTCCACCTTCTTCAGACAATAGTCTGATGGTGCATGGACGAATACACGAACCACGTCTGTGCGCTCTCTTAAGATATAATCTGCACAACGGCCGATGATGACACAGGACTCGGTATCCGCCAGATCCTTAATGACCTTAGCCTGATAATTAAAGAGATTGCGATTGGAAGTGAAATCCTTGCTCTCCGGCTTGATCAGACTGCCATCGTAGGCACGCTTCATGATACCAAACAGACTGGTGGTCTTCAGATGCTCATCTACCTGAGCAAAAAGCTTCTCGTTGATGCCACTATCCTCAGAAGCCAGCTTCATGATATCACGATTATACCAGTTCACACCCAGATCCTCTGCCAGCTTCATACCGATGGTTTTTCCGCCACTACCGTACTGCCTGGCAATTGTAATAATAACCTTCTTATCCATGCAAACCCCTCCTTCTACGATGTGTATACCCCCAAATATATAATTAGAAAATATTCTGGCCGGATCAGCCGCCCAGATAAGCCTTCTGTACGGAATCATTCTGCAGAAGCTCGGCACCGGTGCCCTCGATGACGATATTACCGGTAGCCAGCACATAGCCGCGATCGGCGATGCTTAAGGCCATCTGCGCATTCTGCTCTACCAGCAGGATGGTGGTGCCGGCCTTATTCAGCTCCTTGATGATGTCGAAGATCTCTGCAACCAGGATCGGAGCCAGACCCATGGAAGGCTCGTCCAGCATGAGAAGCTTCGGCTTGGACATCATGGCACGACCGATGGCCAGCATCTGCTGCTCTCCACCGGAGAGAGTACCTGCGATCTGTTTGTAACGCTCCTTCAGACGTGGGAATCTCTGATAGATCTGATCGATGGAAGCTTCGATCTCTCCGTTGGGACGGGTGTAGGCACCCATCTCCAGATTCTCGCGAACGGTCAGCTGCTGGAAGATACGACGACCCTCCGGACATAAAGCCATACCACGATTGACCGTCTTGTGAGCCGGTACATTTAATAAGGAGGAACCGTCGAATTCAATCTTACCGGTCTTTGGTCTTAAGAGACCGGCTACGGTATTCATGGTGGTTGTCTTGCCGGCACCATTGGCGCCGATCAAGGTGACGATCTCCCCTTCATTTACCTCGAAGGAGATGCCTTTGATCGCATGAATGTTACCGTAATATACATTAATATCTTCTACTTTAAGTAAACTCATAGATCAATCCTCCTTCTTACCCAGGTAAGCTTCGATTACCTTCGGGTTATTCTGAATCTCCACAGGGCTGCCGGTGGCGATGACCTGACCGAAGTTGAGCACGGTGATCTTCTCGCAGATACCCATGACCAGATTCATATCATGCTCGATCAGCATGATGGCAATCCGGAATTCATCTCGGATCTTGCGGATATTCTCCATCAGCTCTGCCGTCTCGGAAGGATTCATGCCGGCAGCCGGCTCATCGAGCAGAAGCAGCTTGGGATTGGTTGCCAGAGCGCGGACGATCTCCAGACGTCTCTGGGCACCATACGGCAGAGAGGATGCCTTCACATCTGCCATATCCTCCATATGGAAGATGGAGAGTAGCTCCAATGCCTTTTCGTGGGCTGCCTTCTCGATCTTCCAGTACTTAGGCAGACGGAAGATACCGGTCGGCATACTGTACTTCAGATCATGCTGCAGACCGATATTTACATTTTCTTCTACGGTCAGCTGATCGAAAAGGCGGATATTCTGAAATGTTCTGGCGATACCAGCCTGATTCACCTGGATGGTGCTCATGGATGACGTGGACTGTCCGTCCAGGAAGATCTCTCCACGGGTCGGCTGATAGACCTTGGTCAACATGTTGAAGACAGTCGTCTTACCGGCACCATTTGGTCCGATGAGACCGACGATATCGGTCTGATTGATGGTAAGGTCAATCTGATCTACCGCCGTCAGACCACCAAAATCGATACCCAGTCCCTTGACTTCCAGGACAGGGCGGTTCTTATTCATCGTATCACTCATGACTTGGCGCCTCCTTCCCCGGACTTCTTCTTGGGTAAGATATTACGGATAAATGCTTTGGATTTCTCATTATTGGTAGCAATCATAACCAGGATCAGAACGATGGCATAGATCAGCATACGATAGTCTGCAAACTGACGGAGTAACTCCGGCAGAACGGTCAGTAAGGCAGCGGCGATCATGGAGCCACGCAGATTACCGATACCACCCAGTACGACGAATACCAGGATCAGGATGGAGGTATTGAAGTCGAACTTCTTCGGTACAACGGTGGAGAAGTTCAGGGCATACAAAGCACCTGCCATACCTGCCAGAGCGGTGGAGGTTACGAAAGCCATCAGCTTGTATTTGGTGATATTGAGACCGCAGGCCTCAGCTGCGATACGGTTGTCACGGATGGCCTTGATGGCACGACCCTGCTGGCTGTTGACCAGGTTCTGGATCACGAAGAGGGTAACCAGGATCAGGATACAGCCCCAGGCAAAGGAGGAGATCTTGATGATACCCAGAGCCCCCATCGGTCCGTTCAGGATGGTCTTGCCGGTCACAACATCCATACCCATGGAGTTGGCATCGGTCAGACTGAAGTGGAGACCATTGGCATCGACACCCAGATAGAGACAGTTTAATACATTTTTGATGATCTCACCGAAGGCGAGAGTAACGATGGCCAGGTAGTCACCGCGCAGACGCAGAACCGGGATACCGATGATGACACCGGCGATACTGCCGAAGATGGCAGCCATGACCACGGAGATCAGGAAGCGGATGACAGGATTGGGCACAGAGGTCTGCAGCATGGTGGATACCACCACAGCGGTAAATGCACCGATACTCATGAAACCGGCATGTCCCAGACTCAGCTCGCCGGAGATACCTACGACTAAGTTGAGAGCCAGGGCCATGATGACATAGGTACAGATCGGAACCAGCTGTCCGGACAGGGAGTTACTTAAGATACCCATGGAGGACAGGAGCTGGAATACGATAAAAAATACAAGAACGATGCCGTAGTTGACGAATCCATCGAAAGACTGCTTGGATAATTTCTTCATCATAGTCACCTCACACTTTCTCATGGATCTTCTTACCAAGGAGGCCGGCCGGCTTCACGATAAGAACGATGATCAATACAGCAAATACGATGGCATCGGATAACTGCGTGGAGATATAGGCCTTAGCGAAAATCTCAATCACACCCAGGAGGATACCACCCAGAAAAGCACCCGGAATCGAGCCGATACCACCAAATACGGCAGCGGTAAATGCCTTGATACCGGGCATGGCGCCGGTGGTCGGCATCAGGGTCGGATAAGCGGAACACAGCAGGAAGCCGGCGATGGCTGCCAGACCGGAACCGATGGCGAAGGTCAGGGAGATGGTTCCATCCACATTGATACCCATCAGCTGGGCAGCACCCTTATCTTCGGATACAGCACGCATGGCCTTACCCATCTTGGTCTTACCGGTAAATAAGGTCAGCGCGATCATGATCACCACGCAGGCGACGATGGTTACGATAGCGATGCCGGAGATCTTGACACCAGCCAGATTGACTGACGGAAGCTTAAGCATATCCGGGAAGGACTTAGGATTGGAAGTCCAGATTAATAAAGCGGCATTCTGTAAGAAGTAGGATACACCGATCGCCGTGATCAGAACAGCGAGGGATGTGGCCTGACGAAGTGGTTTATAGGCCAGTCGTTCGATGACGATACCCAGTACCGTACATACGACGATGGACAGCAGGATACTCATCGGAGCTCCCCAGCCCAGATAGCTGGCTGCACAATATGCCATATAACCACCGATCATGATAACATCGCCATGAGCGAAGTTCAGCATCTTGGCAATACCGTAAACCATGGTATAACCAAGAGCGATGATCGCATATACACTTCCTAAACTGATGCCGTTGATCAGATAAGTCAGAAAGTCCATAGGTTACTCCTCTCTCTTTGTGATGATGGCCCGGAACAGATCCTCTGTTCCTGCCCATTCATTCTTATAAAATAAGGGCTGCAGGAAAGCAGCCCTGTATCAGCTCATGTAGCATCCCGGGATGCCTGTATCATGAAATATGCACACGATATATCCACATGATAAATATGCTGAGATAGATTATTCGTTATCCATACCAACGTAAACGCCGTTCTCGATCACAACAGCCTTAGGAGCTTTGTTAACTTCACCACTTGCTGTCCATGTCATACCGGAACCGGTCAGACCATCGGATGTGAAGCCCTCTGTAGTGAATGCTGTGATGAGGATATCACAGAGCTCCTCTGCGGACAGATCGTCAAGGTTGAGAGCGTTGATATTCTCAGAGTAGTATGTTAAAGCGTCATACATCGCATAGATACAGTCATAACCATCTGCTGCGAACTGGGATGGTGTATCACCATAGGTATCCTTGAATGTAGTAACGAAGTTGACCGTTCTGTCATCCGTAGCATCTGCGGAGAATGGTGTCAGAAGCATAACGCCTTCTGCTAAACTGGTATCGAAACCTTCGAGAGACAGGATACCGTCCATACCATCTACACCGAAGAAGGTAGGAGCATAGTCCATGCTCTTAGCCTGCTGTAAGATCAGAGATGCCGGTGTGTAGTAGATCGGAAGGAAGATAAGATCAGCGCCAGCCTTCTGAGCCTCTGTCAGCTGTACGGAGAAATCGTTAGCAGTGTCATCCGTAAATGTAGTCTCAGATACGATCTCCAGACCTAATTCGCCAGCCTTAGTGACGAAGTTCTGATAGATACCTGTGGAGTAAGCATCGGAGTTATTATAGATGATGGCAATCTTGGTTCCGAGAGCATTCTCAGAAATGTACTGAGCGGAAGCAGTACCCTGGTTCGGATCGGAGAAGCAGAGCTGGAACATATTATCCTTACCCTCTGTTACACTGGTAGAGGAAGCGGATGGTGTCAGCATGAAGACTCTGTCAGAGTAAGCTTCAGCAGATACAGCGACACAAGGTGTTGTGGTTACACAACCAACGATGGCCTGAGCACCCCAGTCCTTCAGATTATTATAAGCATTTACAGACTTCTCAGCATCATGCTCGTCATCCTGAGAATTCAGTTCAATCTGAACGCCACCCAGAGCATTGATCTCATCGACTGCCAGATGTTCACCATTAGAAGCAGCGTTACCATAGATGGCAGCAGCGCCGGTCAGAGGACCGATATCACCCAGCTTTAAAGTACCGGTAAGTTCACCCGGAGTACCTTCTGCAGCAGCATCAGAGCTGTCAGAGGAAGAAGAACCGGAAGAACTACCGCCACAGCCTGCCAGAAGACTGAGACAGAGAGCGCCTGTCAGTAATACAGCGAAAAATTTTTTCATAAATTAACCTCCTTCAAGCCATAGGATAATAATTAAGCCCTTACCCATATGATTGATACCAGCATATCAGATAAAGGCCATCCACGGCTTATAATGTAGTTATTTGGTTTCTACTATTATATATTTATGTATAGAATTCGTCAAGAATGAATCCGTGTTTCCGGACAAAATGCCGACATTAGGGGATAAAGCATTTTTAGCATATGAAAAACACACATGCGACTTTTGTCGCTCCACAGGGTATGATAGGCGTATCATAAAAAACGGACATGAGGCCTGCGGCCTCTCCACAGGGCATGATGCACCACGGAATTTCTCCGTCCTTCGGACTCTCGAAATTCCTGCGAACATTCGTATTCCGGACGATCGTCCTACATACGAATGTTCTTGCACCTCGCTTAAGCCGGAAAATTCGCTTGCAAAGTCCCTGGGGTACTTTGCGCTCTTTTCGGCTTTGCTCGGTTGGTGCTTCATAAAAAGAGCTGCCGATGGCAGCTCCTCTGCAAGGTTCTGTATTTATCTTTCCGCGGATTCAGGCTTCCGCTCCGACGAAGGAGCGTGCCAGCTTATAGATACAGGTGCACACGATCTTGATCACAGCGAATACCGCAAACATCATCATGAAGCCGGTCAGACCGGATACGATATCATCGAAATCCATGACACCGGTACCGTAATAGCCCTGTCCGATCTCGATGGCAAAGGTGATGACAACCATCAGGGTAAAGACATAGAGCCAGGCAACCAGCAGGATATGATGCTTCGCCAGCAGGGCGAACAGGGGATAAATTACAAACAACAAGCCCATGCCCACGAGGCCGATCACCCAGAAGTGCAATTCCTTATCGGTAAAGGTACCTTCATAGCCGTTATTCCAGCTTAAGATCAGACTGTGCATCCTGGTGGTGAATTCTACGAATTTATAAATGATTTCTCTCATGATTTCTTCTCCTTATTCTGTATGGTATGTATTTCTATAATATATATCTTTCTTTAACATGTGCTTCGTATACTGTGGTGTGACGAAAGTCGCATGTTTTTTTATTTTCTGCGGGCACTTCTGTAATCTATCACTTTCCCGGAGACTGCGCAAGTTGAGGACTTTACGGAGTTTTACGGCAGGGAATTTTGGACCTCATCCCAGCGCAGCTGACGAAAAAGGCGGAGAGGGAAAGCTTACGTAGATTTTTCTGATTTTATTTATCAATATCAATAATATATGATATATTTAAAATATCACAGATTATCCCTACACACAGAAAGAGAGGAAACCTATGAGGAGACGATTATCAGCTTGTCTGAGTCTGATATTGGCAGCGGCTATGATACTTACGGCCTTGCCACAGACCGTAGAAGCCGCGGACACAACCGTCGCAGGAGTGAAATACATTTATCAGGACGATGACCCATCTACCGGAATCCGGACCGGCATCGAGTCCATCAAGCTGGATGGAGTGATGTATTATGATCTGGAGCAGGGCCGCGGAAGCTTAGAGCCACTGCCGGAGAATGAGATCGAATTCTATAAGAAGGCTCTGACATCCCAGGCCGCCACTGCCGTGAAGAATAGCTCCTATCAGGGCAAGTCCAATGCCCTGGATCAGTGGGCCGAGCTTGCCGAGAAGGTATTTGATGATAATTCCTATTACACAGCAGATATCAATGAAGATGGCAGCTTCGAGGAGAACTTCGGTCAGAAGTGGGGACAGGCAGGTTATACCGATATCTCTAAGGCCTTAGCGTCGGAGACCTCTTCTTCCTCCGGTAGTGAAGGCTGTGATTACACGATCGTATCCGGCCTGAACTATGCCAATCATCTGAGCGATGTAAGACAGAAGTCCTGTAAACAGATCCGGGATATGATCAATACCTACTCCTTATGTACAGAATACGATGATAACAATAATACCTTCTACGATCACACCGCAGGGGATAATACCATGAAGGCTCTGAATGACAATACGGAGCAGGATGTCTTATATACCATGGTAACCTGTATCGACGAAGAAGGAGATACCTATGCCTACCACTATAACACCTACGTCCTGGCATTCTATGACTTTAAATTAGTTCCTCTGGCAGGAGACGGATTAAGCTATATTACCAGTATGGAAGGCTATGATTCTCTCGAGGATGCCAGCAAGGCCAAGGTCAAGGGTGTCAGCTATCAGTCCACGGTTAAGGATAATACGGTATCTTCCTATTATGAGAATGAGTCCAAGGTTGCCACCAATATCACTCTGTCACTGAATCAGTCCAGTAGCGAGACGGCCAGCTGTACCATGTCCAGCAGTGAGAGCTACAGCTACTCAGAGGCCATAGGATATGAGCTGAAATTAGTAAGCCATCATATCTTACCGGTTGCTTCAGAGGAGACAGTAAAGCTGGACTTTAGTGCCGGACAGGTATTTAATACGGCAACCTCAGATACCAAATCCATCTCTAACAGCACCTCCATGAATGTCTCTGCCAGTCTGTCCCTTCCGGCCCAGACGGCAGCAACCATAGAGACCAGTTCGGGTAAGACGGATCTCACGCTGGGCTTCAAATGTCCGGTCGGTGTGACCTATAAGGTGGCCATGGCGTCCATGAGCGGTAAGCTCTATGCAGATCGCTGGTTAACCATGGCATTTAAGACTCTGGGTTATACACAGAAGACCTTCTCCACCGTCTTCGGATCCGATTCCACCAAGAGTGGATTGACAGCCAGAGAGAGTCTCTATAACCGTACCTCTGCCAACCGCGGAACCCAGGGATATGAGGAATCCTATGGTAATACCTATGCCTATCGTAACCGCCATGGCGGGGATGAGAATACGAACAATACGATTGATTGGGATTGTATCCTGGATGGAGATATCGAGATTGATCCGAAAGAAGTCACTTATTCCATCATTTATAAGGAAGTGGATGCCAACGGTCGAGTGACAGATCGGGAGCTGAATGTAGAGGATGGCGATCAGGAAGGCGAGCTGAAGACAGGATATGCCTACTATGAGGTGACAGAGAATGCCCCTTCCTCCTACAGCTATTCTTATACAGATCAGAATGGTAAGACCATCACAGAAGACTACGATCTCTATTACGGTTCCGTGACCGATGAGGATGGCGAGCCATTAGATAACAGCTATGCAGATAAGAGCAAGAGACAGAAGATGATTCTGCTTGATGATGAGAATTATAATAAGCTCTATTTCTATTATGTGAAGCGTTCTGATAGTGATCAGGCAGGCGATGTATCCCTGAGCAGTGATTCCTCAGCAGCAAATGAATCGACAAGCAGCAATATAACAGCAAATGAATCGACAGACAGCAATATAACAGCAGATGAATCGACAAGCGGCAATATAACAGCAAATGAATCGACAGACAGTACAGATGACGCAGAGTCCGTGGACACCCCTCAGGATACCCCGTTATCCGCGGAGACCTTGCGCAAGCTTGTCTCCTGGCTCTGTGTCAGCACACCGATGTCCTCCACAGGATCCCAACTGACTTACTCCTCAGAGGGTACCGAGACCAGCATCGGGGAGATCGTCCCACTCTATGCCTTAAAGAGCATCTGGATCGATAATGCCTATAATGTCGGAAATATGGTAGTCAGTAAGGATGGTAATACCGATTATATCGGTTACTATTACGATGCCAACGACCTGCTGGATCTTACCATCTATCCGGGAGATAAGTTCGTGACCAATAATCTGAACCTGTCTGCTCTGAATACGGATGGCGTAGCCTTCTATGGCTTCAATTACGTCTACGGTTACTGGAAAGCGGTGAAGAAGAACTCGAATGGTGAATGGGTTGAGGATCGTTCCACCAACATCGCAGAGTTGAAGACTGATGAGCTGACTTCCACTCAGTATGTGGAAGCCGGGGAAGAGGAAGGCAGCTATTACATCCAGTATTTCATCAATGATAATAAATACAGAGCCCTTCATCAGACCTCCTATTCCACCAATGATGAGGTAGTCCGTCCGGTTGTGAGACTGAATGTCAAGAAGGCCCCATTTGACGGAAGCCTGTCTATCTCCGGAAGCTATACCGGAAGGATCAATGCAGACCCTGCAGATCTGAACGAAGAATTAAATGTATTCGTCGCAGATAAATACGGTAATCGTATCTCCAAGGATGTGAACTGGGAGGCCCAGGAGACCAAAGGTATCTCCCTCACTCCGGATGGCCAGGTAACATTTACTAAGACGGGCACCTATCATGTCCGTGTGTCCGTGGAGAATACTCACTCTGACTGGTTTGAGATCAAGGCAGAGGTACCGGATGTCAGCTCTAAGATCAGCGGAAGCTACACCGCCATCGTGGGAGCAGCTCAGGTCGATCTGGATGATCATCTTACTGTGACATTTGAGGATGCAACAGGCAAAGAGATCGCCATGGACTACAGCTGGGATGCCAAGGAGTTAAATGGTATCAGCCTCAGCTCCGATGGTAAGCTTCAGATCAGCAAGGCCGGCAGCTATCATGTCAGAGTCTATAATGAACTGGGCATCTATTCCGGCTGGTTTGAGATCAAGGCAGTCGAGGCAGGCAGCGCCTCCGGTGGATCATCTGCCCATAAGACAACAAGTGCTGCACCGATCTCCATCGCGAAGGTGAAGAAGTCCGGTAAGTCCGTGAAGGTCAGCTGGATGAAGGTGGCAGGAGCCAGTGGTTACGAAGTATACGGAAGCAGCTGCAGCAGCAAGAAGTTTACCCTGATCAAAAGAGTAGCCGCATCCAGGTCCAGCCTGACCGTGAAGAAGATCGCGAAGAAGGCACTGAGCAAGAGCTGTTATAAGTTCTATGTCAAGGCCTATAAGAAGGTGAACGGCAAGAAGGTCTACCTGACAAGCACACCACAGGTTCATGTCAGATATAAGACCTCTAAGACCTATGCTAATGCAACGAAACTGACCCTCAAGGGACAGAGCAGTCTTAAGGCTGGCAAATCCTTCACCCTGAAGACCAAGGTTACCGTATCAAAGGGTAAGAAACAGGATAAGAAGCTCAAGGCAGTGCGTTACCTGTCCTCCGACAAGGCAGTGGCAACCGTCAGCAGCAAGGGTAAGGTGACCGGTAAGAAGGCCGGCAGCTGCTATATCTATGCTTATACCGTAAACGGAATCAGCAGGAAGATAAAGGTAACCGTCAAGTAAGAAACTCCGATCAATCGGAATAATATATGGGGCATCGCGGGATGAACTGCTAATCGCAGTAGCTGCGATGCCCTTTTTGCTGTATGCATAATAAAAGCATAGATTGATTGCAGATCCAAAACATTGAAAATAAGGTGTCGATAAGGTATACTGATAATTAGTTATGTGATGAAAAACAAGGGAGCAAGCTGCCTTGCTCCACATCGTATGATATCAACATTGAAGGAAGTAGAGCAGATCGTTCGAGATGCTGATCCCAAAGAGGGGCTTACTGCTTACCAGGTAGCCTCCATGATGAAGTGGTCCATTCATGGGAAAAAATGGGCAGATGCTCCCGAGAAACAAAAATGGTTTTCTATGGGGGAAGCGCGCGCACATATACAGTATCTTCTGGATAAAGATATATTGGAATTACGCAGCAGAAACGGGATTAATTATTACTATTTAAAACATCGATGAGAGAAAATCCGCAACTATGAATCATGAACAAGATATGATCCTGCATTATATCAGGGAGAAGGCTGAATATTTCGAGGAGTCGATAAGAAGATGGGGAATAGATTAGAGTTATCTCAAAAGCAGTCCTTGAATCAAAAAATGATACAAGGATTGACAATCCTGCAGATGAATTCTGTTGAATTGGAAAAATATATCGAAGAGCAGGCCCTGGAGAATCCAACCATTGAGATCACAGAAAAGGATGCAGATCCTGCCAAAACCGATCGTCAGATCGATCTGGAAAGAAAGATAAATTGGTTGGAAACCACGGATTATCAGAATAGCGTCTATTATCATGACGAAGATGATATGAATACAGAGGCAAACTGGTACGATATCAAAGAAAGTGGTGAAAGCCTGGCGGATTATCTGCGGGCACAGATCATCCAGGAGGATTTTTCTTTAAAAGAAAGACGAGTACTTGATCATATGATAGATTCTATTGACTCCCGGGGGTATTTTGATGATGACATGGAGGAAACAGCTGACTATCTGCAAGTATCCGTGCAGGATATAGAGGACATGCTATCCGTCATCCAGTCTCTGGAACCAGCCGGAGTCGGTGCCCGTAATTTGCAGGAGTGTTTTATGATCCAGCTTCGCAGAAGTGATATAGATGAGCGGGATAAAAGGATAATAGAGATACTCTTGAAGGATTATCTGGAGCTAATAGCCAAGAATCATTTTGGAGTCATCGCCAGTAAATTAAATATATCCCATAAAGAAGTCCTGTTATACTGTGATATCATCAAATCATTTAACCCTAAACCGGGGAATTACTTTAATGATCGTAGCCATTTTCATTATATAAGCCCTGATGTTGTAGTCGTTAAATTTCAAGATCGTTTCGAGGTATTGGTTACCGAATATCAATATCCTTCCTTTAAGATTAATTCTTATTATTCTGATCTGATGGTAAGAGCAGAGGATCAGGAGGTTAAGAGATATTTACAGGGTAAGATCCAGCAAACCCAACAATTACAGGATAACATCAGATACAGAGCATCCACTTTATCCCGGATCGCTCATCTTCTGGTGGACTGGCAGGTGGAATTTTTTAATAAGGGACCCGGATATAAGGTCCCGATGAAATTAGAGGATCTGGCAGATCAGCTGGATCTGCATGTCTCTACCATAAGCAGAGGACTGAATAATAAATATCTTCAATGCGCCTGGGGCATATATCCCCTGAATTACTTTCTGACAAGCAGTGTTACAAGTAATAATTACGGCGAAGCGGTCACGAAAGAGCAGATTATTATAAAGATAAAGGATCTGATAGAAAAGGAAGACAAAGCTCATCCTTTCAGTGATCAGAAGATATCAGATCAGTTAAAAAAAGCCGGGATAGACATATCCAGGCGAACAGTTACCAAATACAGACAAATAGCAGGTATACCTGATAAAAGCGGTCGGAAAATACATAGCTGAATGTGTGGAATATAATACAGAACCGACCAATATAGTTTCATCCCCTTGGATCCATGGCATATGACTTGGTGCATATGTCATGGATCCTCTACTTTTACCGGATATCCCGCAGAAGATCCGGTGAATTGGACAGTTTTTCTTTCATATCCGATGATATGATTGATTGAATTTACGGAGTCAAGCGGAGGAGTGCATTAGTGCACGATGACCGGATATCTCACGGTAATATAATTATACAGCTTCTTGGCAAAGGACGGTGGCAGGTTAATACATCCGTGGGATCCGTCGGTCTTATAGATGGATCCGCCGAACTTGCTGCGCCAGGAGGCATCGTGGAAGCCCTCGCCCAGATCCACATTAAATGGCATCCAGTAGGTTACCGTCACGTTATAATCCTCCATGCGATAATGCATCTGCTTGCGCTCCACCATGAAGACACCCTTGGTAGTACCGTGCTTGGTGGAGACATTACCGGATACGAAATCGGAATCCATGACAACCTTGCCATCCTTTACGACCCAGAGATGCTGATCGTCGATGCTGACATCCACATAAGTGTCACCGATATCATTTTCCGTGCTCTTAACTGCCGCATCCTGCAGATACTTGGGCTCGCGAGTGACCTCGCCGCCTGCCTTGATATTTTCTATGATGGCTGCACGTTCATCGATCAGACCGACCTGCCAGCCATAGCCGCCGCCGGAGCAGGTAAATGTACCACTGCCCGGAGACTTTATCGTACGTTTCATGCCGACCGTCGTGAAGACCGGCAGGATCTTATCGGAAACATATTGCTTGATCAGGTCCTTATCCAGACTGATCTTATACTTCTTACCAATCTTGATGAAGGTATGAATATCCGTGCTGTCCAGAGTGTAGGTCTTACCCAGATCCTCATAATGGATGACGGTACTCATATATTTATCCAGCGTCGCCTTGGCCTTGGTAACCTCCGGAGAGCTGGCGGTGTAAGTCGGCTGCTTATAGTACTCATTGGTCGACAGATCCAGGATGGTCTCCCCGGCCAGGATCGCCTGCTTTACACCCTCATAAAATGTCTCCGGCACGATGATATTACCGATGATCTCATCGACGACCACATAGGCATTCTGCGTCTCATTATACTCAATCTGCGCATCGACCGGCTCCTGAGGATTGGCCGGATTCATGCAGGCCAGAGCATCGATGGCTTCCTTCAGCTTGGTCTCATCCAGCTGCAGACCCATGGCCGTGTATTCGTGCGGTGTGAAGATATCCATGAACCAGTAATCCTCGTTCTGGGCATCCACCAGCTTCTGTATCTGTGTCGTATCCGTATACTGCAGCATGCAGTCTACGGCGGACAGGGTCTCCGTGCCCTCCCCGGACTTGATCCCCAGAGCATAGCTGTTGAGCTGACTCTCCACCATACTGAGGGCCTCCGTACCGGTCTTCATGCTGACCTCCACGTTATTGACCTTGGTATTCGGGTAGAAATGTATCGAGAAATAGTATCTTCCGGCGAGATATCCGCCTGCGATGATGACAAATACAGCAGCCACGATCGCTGCGATCACTTTTTTAATCAATCGGTTCTCCTCCTTATTATAAGGTGCCAATGAGATATACAGATCTGATTTCACAGACTCATAAATGAGATATCTCAAATTTATTCTCACTGACTCATTTTACTCCATCTGGATTTTGTTTCTAGTATACCATGATTTTTGGAAATGTATAGAAAAGAATCGGGGAGAATCATAGAAAGATATATCGACACATACGAAAAAAACGACCGCCGTTAGTCCCTCAGAAAGATAAACGGAGATTGTTTTTTCAAGGTTGTTTTACTTTAAACAATCAAGGGCTGACCGTATATCGGCAGCACCTTTTGTAATATGATAATAATATGAATATCTGTCATTGTCCAGCTTTGTTTTTGTCTTCACGCTGATCTGATGGTATAATGACAAGAAGAAACGATACAGGAGGTTATGTTATGTTTGCTTATATCTGGCCGATCGGCCTGATTATCCTATCCAATACCTTTTATCACATCTGTGCCAAATCTCTGCCATCGGATATGAATCCCATGGCTTCTCTTACCATCACCTATGCCACGGGAGCAGTCATGGCTCTGATCTGTTATTTCCTATTATATAAAGATCATAACCTGATTGGTGAGTATGCCAAAACCAACTGGGCACCCTTTGTCCTGGGTATATCCATCGTCGGTCTGGAGGCAGGCTTCCTCTATGCCTATAAAGCAGGCTGGCAGGTGAATACGGCTCAGATCGTATCCAGCAGTTTGTTGGCGGTCGTCTTGATTTTTGTGGGCTACTGCCTCTATCATGAGACACTCACCTGGAATAAAGTTCTGGGATTGATCATCTGTATGGTTGGACTGGTATTCGTGAATTATAATTAAAAATGTTAACCTATTTGGATCCTAAGGAACTATGAAATGAGAATTAATCGGATCTGATCTTAGCGATTCATGAAAATGTGGATTCATCGGATTGTATCGACTGATTAGGAGGTATAAGATAGTATGAAATGGATAAAATTATTGATCGCAGCCATATTTGAGGTATCCTGGGCTGTGGCGATGAACTATTCGGATGGATTCTCCAGACTGATTCCATCGATCGTAACGGTGATCGGCTATCTGGCCAGTGCCCTTTTCCTGTCCATGGCTCTCAAGGAGCTTCCACTGGGGACAGCCTATGCCATGTGGACCGGATTCGGTATCGTGGGAACTTCTGTATTGGGAGTTGTGTTATTTCAGGAGAAATTATCTCTGCCGCAGGTCATCTGTATCATCCTGATCGTGGCGGGCATCGTCGGATTGAAGCTCTTATCCAGAGAATGATTTTGTGAGCAAATATGAAGAATTCTTCTCTATATAATAATATATTTTATAAAAATATTGAAATATATATTGTATATAAAATATATATTTGATAAAATAATATGGTGCTACCATATACGGTAGGCGGTTGGCCCTCCCACGGAGGGGAAGCCCTCCGATGATCCGAAGATGCATAGAGATTTATGTGTCAGACTGGAAGAAAGGAAGGATGCGTATGACGATAGTGGATTTCATGACGGTGATAGGATTCGCCGGCTTGTTCTTCTCGGCCGGAATAGCGGTTGGGAGAATAATAGAAAGATATATCGACACACAAGAAAAAAACGACCGCCGTTAGTCCCTAGCAAAGAATAGCAGTGGTCGTTTTTACGAATCATATCAGGGCTGATCGTCTATCGGTAGCACCTTTTGTAATATGATAATAACATGGATATCTGTCGGTGTCAATGTGGAGCAATTCCGTTAGGCTTCATGTGTCGTGGTGCGACGAAGTCGCATGCAATCTTCCGCTTTGATAAAGGCTCCGTGCTTCCCACAGTAAGAACGCCGGATGGCATCCTTGAAAATGTATTAAGCTAATGTTATGATAGACGAATCAAGGAGTCATGGAACACAGAACATATCTGAGAGATTGGGCTTACTTTCCATTGACTCAAGTTGACTCACAGCCAAGAAGGAGTACCCATGATTAGAGTAGAGAATTTATCCTACTCCTTTCCGGAGAAGGATTTGTATCAGAAGATATCATTTCATATAGAAGAAGGGCAACATGCAGCCCTGATCGGTAGTAACGGAAGCGGTAAGACGACCCTGGTCGATATGATCATGAATGACGAGGAGTATCTCTATACCGGTAAGATCATCCGGAAGAAGAATCTGCGGATCGGCTATGTCAGCCAGTTCGTCAGCCACGATAAGGAGATCCGGCAGGATGTCTACGCATATCTCTCCGAGGATTTCCAGGCCATGCTGAAGGAGCAGGAGGAGATCTGTCTGGAGATGGAGACGGCGACGGATTTTGACGAGATCATGGAGCGTTATCAGCAGAGTCTGGATGCTTTTGCCGCGGTCGACGGAGAGAACTATGAGACTAATATTTATAAAGAGCTGAAGCTGGCAGGGCTCACCCATCTGGAGCATGTGCCGGTGGCAGCCATCAGTGGCGGCGAGTTTAAGCTGGTGCAGATCATCCGCCAGATGATGCGCTATCCGGGACTCCTGATCATGGATGAGCCGGATGTCTTCCTGGATTTTGAGAATCTGGCCGGCTTACGCAACCTGATCGTGTCCTATCCGGGCACCATTCTGGTCATCACCCACAACCGCTTCGTTCTCAATCAATGTTTTGATAAGATCCTGCATCTGGAGCATGCTGACCTGCAGGAGTTCGAGGGATCTTATATGGATTATCAGGTGGCTCTGCTGTCTAAGAAGGTGGAGCTGCAGGAAGGCGCGGCCAGGGATCAGGCGGAGATCGAGCGTCAGCAGAAGCTGGTCAACCGCATGCGCAAGGAGGCGACCTACATCGATAATTCAGCCAAGGGCCGCCAGCTGAATGCCCGTGTCTCCCTCCTGGAGAGGCTGAAGGCCAAGGCCATCAAGGCTCCTTTCGTGGAAGTGCGCGAGCCGGAGATTCATCTTTATGATCCGGGGAAATGTAGGGAAGAATCGCAGGCGTCTGGTAGATCTGCGGATGTCGACGAGATTACATTATCTGCAGCAGATTGTCCGGAAAAGAGCAAGTCATCTGCAGAGAAGAATATCGCACTGCGTGTTACAGATTATAAGCTGGCTTTTGACCAGGTCCTGCTGGAGCATGTGAATTTTGAGCTGGAAGCCGGAGCTAAGGTGGCTCTGGTCGGACCAAACGGAACGGGTAAGACTACATTACTTCATGACATTTACCGGAAAGAGAAGGATCGGATCCGGATCGGTTACATGTCCCAGATCTATGGCAATCTCTACCAGGAAAATGATACGGTATACACTGCCTTCGAGCAGCTGGGTTTTGATACGGTCAGGCAGGTAGAGGAATTCCTGTCGGGCTACTGCTTTACAACGGATATGGTAGAACAGCGCATCTGCGATCTGTCCGGAGGCGAGAGAAACCTCCTGCAGCTGGCCCTCCTGCATCAGAAGAATGCGGATGTCCTGCTGCTGGACGAACCGACCAGTCACCTGGATATCTACGCGCAGATCGCCCTGGAGCGAGCCATCCGGGAGTATCCCGGCACGATTCTCATGGTATCCCATGATTTCTATACCATCGCTAACTGTGTGGACTATGTCCTCTATGTAGATCAGAAGACCATCCGCCGCATGAGCGGAAGAGCATTCCGCAAGATGATCTACAAGAAACATTTCCCAAGCTCTTATCTGGAGCTGGAGAAGGAGAAGCTGGAGCTGGAGCAGAGGATTCAGGCCCTGCTTCGGGACAATGATTACGAGAAAGCCAAGGCAGTCTGCGAGAAGCTGGCAGCGGTCGTGGATAAGATGTAGGGAATAAATAGAAAGGCAATAATATGGACAGATACGAATCATTAAAATGGACCACAAGGGAGAAGGAGCTTCTCTTACATACACCGGTATTTGACGTATATCGTCAGCATGAGGTGGCAGCGAATGGATTGGAAGGCGACTATGTAGGCATCCAGGCACCGGACTGGGTGGTGGTCGTTGCCATCCATGAGGGGAATTTTATCCTGGTCAGACAGTGGAGACATGGGGAAGATAATCTGACGCTGGAGTTCCCGGGAGGTGTCGCAGATCCGGGCGAATCCCTGGAGATCACCGCCATCCGCGAGCTGGAGGAAGAGACCGGCTACCGGGCGGGTAAGGTAACATTTCTGGGCAGAGTCAGCTCCAATACAGCCCTCTTTAAGAATCATTTCTCCGTCTATCTGGCAGAGGATCTGGTGCAGACCGGTCAGCAGCATCTGGATCAGGATGAATTATTAAAATATGAAGAGATGCCTATGGGAGAGGTTATCCGCCGTTATGGTGATGCAGAGTTCACCCACGCCTATATGGGAACCGCACTGGCCTTTTATTTCCGTCATATCAGCGGGATAAAATTATGATGCAGATTTATGTGGCAGAGGGCGGCGACAGAGCCCAGGCTGAGAAGCTGGCTGACAGACTGGGCTGCCCGATCTTATACCAGTCAGATCAATCCGGCGAGCCGGAAGCTGCAGATGGGCTGCTTCTATGCTATGATGCGCAGGGTCTGACTCTGCAGGGAGACGGTCTGTCCATGCAGGGCGATTTTCATCATATGATCCCCCGCCTCAAGCCGGGCAATCTATCCAGGGAGTTCCTGGTAAAGACCTCTAAGCTGAAGAATCTGGGGGAACATCCCATCGCCATCGATGCCACGGCGGGTATGGGAGAGGATTCCCTCTTGCTGGCGGCTGCCGGCTACACGGTCTATCTCTATGAATTAAATCCGGTTATCGCAGCCTTGCTGCAGGATACCGTACGCAGAGCAGCGGACATCCCGGAACTGGCCCCCATCGTAGCCCGCATGCATGTCATGCCCGGTGACAGCATCCAAGCCATGAAAGAGGATAGCAGAACAGACAGCATAAGATATATGGAAGAAGTCCCGGACAGCAAGCCGGATCTGATCCTCTTAGACCCCATGTTCCCCGCCAGAAAGAAGAGCGGTCTCATCAAGAAGAAGTTTCAGCTTCTGCAACGTCTGGAGCAGCCATGCTCCGATGAGAGGGAGCTGATGGAGGCAGCGATTCAGGCAGATCCCCGCAGGATCCTGGTGAAGAGACCTCTCAAAGGTCCCTATCTGGCAGGGTGTAAGCCGGATTACAGCATCCAGGGTAAGGCCATACGATATGATTGCTATAATGTGAGAACGAGATGAATGAGCTGGTAGTATATTATGAAGGTGGAGTATATCATGAAGAAGATCATTATATTTGACCTGGATGGCACCCTCTGTCCGATCGGCGGAGGGATCGCAGCCCGGGATATCGCCTATCTGAAAGAACTGGAGCAGAGAGGCCTCAGGCTGTGCATCTGTTCCGGTAAACCGGTCTCTTATCTGAGCGGCCTCTGCAGGCAGCTGGGCATGGGCGATATGATCCTGATGGGAGAAAATGGATTGGTCATCCAGTTCGGCAGCTTCTATCCGCCGGAGCATGCTGTGACATTGTCCTACTCGAAGAAAATAAAAAGAGCCCTGCAGCAGGTGCAGGAGGATCTGGAGGAATTGATCCCGGATCTCTGGTTCCAGCCCAACCGTGTGGTCTTAACACCATTTCCCAGGACGGAGGAGCAATTTGATCTCATTCAGACCTATCTGGACGGGCACCCGGAGCTCCTGGAGGGAGTGACGGTATTCCGCCATGTGGATTCCTTCGATCTGATCCCTGACGGTCTGACCAAATATGAAGGCCTCAGGAGATTGACGGAGCTTACCGGCATCTCCCCGGAGGAGATGATCGCGGTGGGCGATGGAGTAAATGATATTCCCATGTTCCGTTATGCCGGATTATCCCTGGGGATCGGTCTGCCCGATCAGCCGGAGGTGGATGGGAGCTTTGATACGATCACGGAAGCCCTGGAGTATATTTTATCTAATTCGGTTCAGCTATGCGAGTTGAGAATCAAACCAGACAGATAAAGCCTCAATCACAAATTGGATTGAGGCCTTGCATTATCAGATTCTGTATTTCTCTTTTGTATATATAATCACATATCCTGGGTCATAGCTATGCTTCCTGATTTATAGAAATTATTTCTGTTCGACTGGAATTGTTCCGATTTGTCAATTACTCGGAGATAGATTGCAGGAGGGCTTCCACCTCGTCGATATTTGTCGCTGTCAGAGCATATTGGAATAAGGTATCCAGCTTATCTTTATCTTTAATCTCCTGCATCTGGCGTTCAATCTTTGTAATATCATATCCCTTACTTTTGAGAACGGTAAGGGCATACTTGCGGATGGTATTGATTTCACCAATCTCTATGCCTTCTTCCATTCCGGTTTTTCGCTCCTGACGCATCATTTCCTCTAATAACATAAATCTCTCCTCCATGGAACGATCTGCCTTAATCTTATAGATGGAGTTCTGCAGGGTCTGGATATAAGAGTTCGGATCATCATCCACTACAGGTTCTATCGGTGCCATTCTGACATAATCCAGAAATTTTACCAATTCTCCTGGAACCTGGTCCGGATTCTTACCATGAGTACTGAGATAAATGGTATGTGATCCGTCATGAAATCTTATACGGGGTTCTTCCGGACAATAGGATTCCTGAGTATACTGATACTTACCATAACCAAATGGATCGTAATCACAGATAAATATCACGTAGGTCTCCGGCAACTGATCATAGCTTTGTCCGGTTAAGAGCGATCCCATATCAATCTGGCTGTGATAGTAACGGGAACGCTTCACTAGTGGTGTGTCAGACACTTGCATCTCCACATTATAATGTGTCTTATCTTCGTCTTCTGCTATGATGTCCAGGCGTATGCCATGGTAATCAGGATGATAGGTCAGAGTCTTTTCATAATCAATCTGAATCTCCTTTATAGACATCTGAAGAATAATCTCCAGTAGCCTCTTGCAGTTATCTCCTTCCATCATAGTGGCATAAAACATAAAGTTATTTTTTAAAGTCAGATCTTTAAATCGTGTCATATATTATAGTTGTCCTCCTCCAAATGATAATTATGATCTTCTGATATCTTTATCTTTGGTATACATATTTATCCCGGAAGAATCTGATGGAATTATTTTATCATAGGAGCTCTGATGAGAAAAGAGGTATTGTGATATTTTTTATAAATAGATCGGCCGGAAATGTGCGCTTTCACTTCTTCCGGCGACCTTCAGCTTCAGGGCATGCAGAACAAGATAGAGTCTTGATTCTGAGCCATGCAGAACAGGTCGAGCTTGTCTCACATGATTTGGTATATCGAAAAGTACCGATATAAATACATTGATTTCTCATAAGTATAGTGCTACAATAAAACACAACAAACGGGGAGCTGGTGATAGCTGGCTGAGAGGAGATACCATAATCTCGACCCATAACCTGATTTGGATAATGCCAACGTAGGGATGCATATACGAGTGTAGATTCATTGACCACCTGCGGCAGATTCCGTGGGTGGTTTTCTTTTATCCGGTAAGATATCATTTTTATCCTGTTTGTTAGATTTTTAATTTCATATCGCGGCAGATTGGGAGCACCACTTTTTGCCGCCATACAAAACGAGCCGGATCATTGATCGGCTCGCAGCCCACGAAAAGGAGGTAGGTACTAATGACATATGCAGAAGAGTTAATTGCGCATGCAGAGAGCATCTGGCAGGACTATTATACCCATCCATTCATTCAGGAGATGATCGACGGCACATTGGATCGGGATAAGTTCTGCCTTTATTTGATTCAGGACACCAAATATCTGATCGATTATGCCAGAGCATACGCCCATGCATTTATCAAGGCGAAGGATGTTGGGGTTATGCAGCACATTTACTCCGATATGGGGATGATCCATTCGGAGGAAGATATGATGCATATCCAGTATCTGAAGGGATTCGGCTACAGCGAGGCAGACGCCCTGGCACAGCCGATGCTGCCGGGATGCAGAGATTATGTGAATTACATGATCCGCACCGCCCAGGAAGGAACCATGGAGGATGGTATCATGGCTGTTCTTCCATGTGCTCTGAGCTATTATTATATCGGCGTGTACTGTCTGAAAGAAGCCCAAAAGCGCGGAAGCTATGAGGATAATTTCTTCCGTGGCTGGATCGACGAGTACAGTGGGGAGGGATATAAGTCAGTCTTCGAGTCCTCGATGGCCCTTTGTAATCAGATCACCCAGGACGCCAGCGAGAAAGACAAGGCCAGATATCAGGAGATCTTCGACGAGAGCAGCCGCTTCGAGTTAGGCTTCTGGGATATGGCTTATAATAAGAAATAAATCGATACATTTCCTGAGAAGAAAGATAGATCATGTTAGAGTTTAATCAAGTTCATTTTACTTATGAGACGGCGACGGAGCCGATCATCACGGACCTGTCCTTCTCCGTGGAGAAGGGGAGCTTCGTCAGTATCATCGGTTCGAGTGGCTGCGGAAAGTCCACGATCTTTCGTCTGCTGAATGGTCTGGAGACCATACAGGGGGGCGAGATCCTGCTGGATGGACAGAATATACAGAAGCTGAAGAATTACAGCTCCTACATGCCGCAGAAGGATCTGCTCCTGCCATGGAGCACGGTGGAGCAGAATGTCTGCCTGCCCATGAAGATCCGGGGCATGAAGAAGAGCGAGCAGAGGAAGGCAGCGTTGGAGATGCTGGAACTGGTCGGATTGAGCGACTATGCGGATAAATATCCCCGCGAGCTCTCCGGCGGTATGAGACAGCGCGTGGCATTTGCCCGGACACTCTGCGCCGGACCGGACCTGCTGCTGCTGGACGAACCATTTTCTGCGCTGGATTACATCACCCGCATCTCCCTGCAGGAGTGGCTGATGCAGCAGTGGCTTAAGCTGAAGAAGACGGTACTCTTCATCACCCACGATGTGGAGGAGGCTCTCTTCCTGTCGCAGAAGGTCTATGTGATCACCGAGCGGCCGATCCGACAGATCGAGGTCTACGATGTACCCATGGACTTCCCGCGAAGTCGTGAGATGCTGGCGGATCCCCAGGTCCAGAAGCTGAAGGAGGATCTGATCCGTAAGCTGAGATAGAAAGTTGTGTAAACATGCGTAAAAAAATATATAGTATAGGATTCGGCATCTTTCTGCTGATCCTCTGGCAGATCCTGTCCATGATCATTCAGGCCAGATATATCCTGCCGTCTCCCCTCTTAGTGCTGGAGCATCTGAAGGAGCATCTGCCGGAGCTTATGACGGTACATTTCCCGATTACTATGGGAGTTGTGGTCGTCGGCAGCCTCATATCCGTGCTTCTGGGGATCGCATTTGCCATCCTGATGACACTGAGCCCGGCGCTGGAGAAGGCCATCTATCCGATCCTGACCATCTCCCAGACTGTGCCGACCATGTGCCTGGCACCGATCTTCGTCCTGTGGCTGGGCTACACCATGAAGATGCGTGTCTTTCTGGTCGTATTGATGAGCTTCTTCTCCATCACCGTAAATGTATTTGACGGTTTTATGTCTGTGAAGCAGGAGAGCATGGAGCTGCTGAAGACCTACGGAGCCAATCGCTGGCAGCAGTTTTATCTGCTGCAGATCCCGACGGCTATGCCGTATTTCTTCACTTCCCTCAAGGTGACCATTCCCTGGGCCGTCGTGGCAGCGGCGGTGGCAGAGTGGTTTGGTTCGCCGGGCGGCCTGGGTAATTACAGCCGCGTACAGATGATGAGCCTGGATGCCGCGGGCCTGCTGGCACCTCTGGTGATCATCTCCATCACAGCCCTGATCATCACAGGGATCATAAAGCTCCTGCAGAAGAAGCTGGTTAACTGGAGCGAAGAGATATAGAGCGGCGGAGGCCGGAGATAAGACTATGGCCGGTATGCCGGAAGATATGAACATCAAGAGAAAGAAGAATAAGGAGAATTATAAGATGAAAAAGAGAATATGTGCTTTATTATGTGCGACAGCTATGGTTGTCGGCCTGTTATCCGGATGTGGTTCCTCCACATCTACATCCAATGAAACTGATACAACAGAGGCAGCAGCTTCCGCAGAGCTGACAGACTTCAATGTCATCCTGGACTGGTATCCGAATGCCATCCATTCCTTCATGTATGTGGCTCAGGAGAAGGGTTACTTCGCAGAGGAAGGCTTAAATGTCGAGATGACAGCACCGGCAGGTGTGTCTGATGGCTTAACATTTCCTGCTGCAGGCAAGGCAGAGATCGGCTTCTACTATATGAATGATGCCACCATCGGCTTCGCAGATGAAGATATGGATATCGAAGTAATCGGTGCGGTAACTCAGGGCTCCTTAAGCTGTATGATTGCTCTGAAAGAGAACAATATCACCTCCCCTGCAGACTTCAAGGGTAAGAAGGTCGGTTATTCCGGTTCCGAGTCCTCCAAGCAGATGATCGTTACCTGTGCAGAAGCATGCGGCCTGACCGAATCTGATTTTGAACTGATCGACGTTGGCTTTGATATCGAGACAGCCATCACCAGCGGTACCGTTGACGTATGCTACGGTGGTATGCTGAATAACGAAGTGGTAGAGCTGCAGAATAACGGCTATGAGATCGACTACTGGACCCTGTCCGACTACGGTGTTCCGGAAGAATATGAGATTATCTTAGTGGCAAATAAATCGGCCTACGAAGCAGATCCTGATCTCTATGAAGGCTTCTTATCCGCATGTAAGAAGGGCTTCGCTGATGTACAGGCAGATCCTGAGGCAGGACTTGATGTCCTCTTCCAGCATGAAGATGCAGAGAATTACGCCCTCGATCGTGACGTAGAGAGCCAGTCTCTCGACATCCTCCTCGACCTGGAGAATAACTCCGGCAATGAATTCCTCTCCATGACTGCAGATGCATGGAATAACAATACCGCATGGATGCTCAGCAAGGGCCTCCTGAAAAATGATGTGGATGCCAGTGCATTTGTCAAAGTAGAGTAATCTGACGCACCATGTCAGGAAGGCCGGGCCTTCCTGTTAACATGAGTTAAGTTATGAAGAACATGTGTCATCTGATAGGAAATGTATCAGATGACATAAGATAAAAGAGTGATATTATGTGGAAGAATAATCGACTGGCCATCCTCACCGGTGCATTTCTGCTGGCGGCATGGCAGATATTATCAATCATCGTAAATATCGAACATATCCTGCCCGGACCGATCCGTATCATTCAGAGCCTGTGGACCACCAGAGAGGCCTTATTTCTGACCCATCTGCCCCCGACCCTGATCGCGGTCCTGGCCGGCTTCGGACTGTCTATATTGATCGGAGTCATCCTGGCGGTACTGATGGATCTGTCCCAGACGCTGGAGGCTATGCTCTATCCGATCATGGTGCTGACTCAGACCATACCGGTCATGTGTATCGCCCCCCTCTTCGTCCTCTGGTTCGGTTATACCCTGCAGGCCCGATTGATCTGTATCGTTCTCTCCACCTTCTTTACCATCACGGTAAATACCTTTGATGGTTTTAAGTTGACTAAGCGAGAGATGGTGGAGCTGATGGACACCTACGGTGCCGGCAGATGGCATATCTTCTGGGATATTAAGGTACCGACAGCCTTACCCAACTTTATGACATCGCTGAAGATTACATTTCCATGGGCAGTGATCGGCGCAGCCATCGCCGAATGGCTGGGTGCCACCCAGGGACTGGGCTATTACAGCAAGCTGATGGTGACCCGCATGAACGGCCCGGCGGTATTTGCGGCGGTACTCGTGCTCACCATGATCGCCATTCTGGGCATGGCTCTGATCAAATGGATCGACCGCCACCTGGTGGTATGGCGCAGCGAGGTCTAGGGAAGGCAGGACGCAAGAAAAGTAAGATGTGAGAAAGTACGATATCATGAAGTAGATATAAAATATGCACACCTGGATCATGTTGATCCAGGTGTGATTTTTTTCAGGCACCAGCGTCCCTGGCAGAAAGTGCGAAAAAGGAAGGGAAAGAGATGCCAACTTCTCCCAATTCATGCTATAATAGGGGCATATTAACCAACCACCCACACAAAGGAGAGAAAGTATGAAGAACACCCTAAGACGCATCCAGGGTCTCGGCATCCTGATCATGCTCTGTGCCCTGGCCCTCTTCCCGGGCCGGACTCTACAGGCTAAGGACATCATCGAGGGCACCGGTCTGGAGCCAGCCTATGAGACGCAAAAATGCGCAGATTTAACCATCCGCTCCAGTCAGAGTAAGGTAACCCTCGACACCGGCACGGTCGCCGATGCCCTGCTGATCCAGGCTAAGAACTCCGTCATGAAGTCCGCCCGATTCACCATCGCCGATGCCTATCAATTCGGCACAGATCAGGTGGAACGCATCGAAATCGATGCCCTGGCCCTGCGGAGAACCACGACCAACATCAGCTTCTATCTGGACGATTCCACCACACCATTTACTACCATTACCCTGCCGGAACAGACCAAGAGCGACGTCTGGACCCGTCAGGCCCCTGTCGTCATCGACCTGTCTGACCTGAATACAGCCATCACCGGCACCCATCAGATCAGCTTCAGCCTGGACGACCAGACCACAGCCGACGATAAGAAGACCAGCGTCCTGCTGCGTACCATCCATTTCGTGCAGGCATCCATCCCGGTAGTCTACATTAATATCGACGAATCCCTGGGCAGCATCGAAGCCATGAACGGCTCCGAAGATCACAGCACCGAATGCTACGGCAGCATGACCATCAAGGTGCCCGATTGCTGGGAGAATGCTTATGATGACGATGCGGAGGAAGCCTATACCGGCGGCAGCTATGCCATGGACTATATCCGCGGCCGCGGTAATTCCACCTGGGACGCCAACAAGAAACCCTATAAGATCAAGCTGACTAACGCAGCCAACCTCTTTAACATGGGCAGCAATAAGCATTGGGTCCTGCTGGCAGAGTCCCTGGATCCGACCCTCTTACATAATCATATGACCTACGCTCTGGCCGACGAGCTGGGCCTGGCTTACAGTGTGCAGGATGTGAAGACCGATGTCTATATGAACGGCGTCTATCTGGGCAACTATACCCTGGCCGAGCAGGTCCGTATCGACTCCACCCGCGTCGACATCGACGACCTCAGCAAGAATTATGACGAGAGTCAGCTGACAGACCTGGATCTGACCGGCGGTTACATCATCGGCATGTCCAATAACTCCACCTCCACTTCCTATACATTTAAGGTGAAGAACGGAGAAGAATTCATCGTCAACTCTCCGGAGTCCGATGACAGCATCACCTACACCAAAGCAAATGAATATATACACAAATATATGCAGCGCGTGGATTATGCCATTAACGGCCAGCCAAATGAAGAGGGCGTCGTGGAGGATGTCTGGGATCTGATGGACCTGGAATCCGCCGTCCGCTACTACTGGATCCAGGAATGTGCGCAGAATTCCGACGGCTATGCCACCTCCAGCACCTATCTCTACAAGCCGAGAGATGTGGTAAATGAAGACGGCAGCATCACAGAAAGCAAATTATATTGGGGACCGATCTGGGACTTCGACCTGGCATGGAAGATAAACGGAGAGACCCAGTATTTCAGTTCCAATGCCTCCTACTGGATGCCGGCCCTCAAGAGTACGAATGCCACATTTATACAGGCCCTGAAGGACTATTGGCCAACCATCCGCGACGAATTAGAGGAGATCGCCTCCGACGGAGGCCAGCTGGACCAGTATGCCCAGCAGATCCTGCCATCCGCCATCCACAACTATGTCAAGTATCCGGGCGACCTGATCGATGATTCCGAAGACGAAGGCTCTGTATACTTCCCATCCGGCGATTCCATCAGCACAGCCTCCCTGGATGAAGCAGAAAATGTACTGGCAGATCTCGACATAGAGGACGCCACCGGAGACGACGCCTATGCTCTCATGGCCGACGATGCGGATAGCAATGCCGATACGACTGCCGGCGATGCCACAGACAGCGCAGCGGATTCCGGCGATCATGTCTACACCATCAAAGAATATTATGAGAATCTCATCAGCCAGCAGAAGAAGACCATCCGCGACCGTATCTCCTGGATCGACGGCCATCTGGACGAGCTGAAGATTCCGCAGCTTACCGTACACTATGTATCCGAGGGCAAGACCGTCTACACAGGCCATGAAGCCTTCATCGACCGATCCATTTCCCTGAAAGATCTGCCATCCACCAATCCAAAGAGCAGTAAGAGCGGAGTGGTATTTGACGGCTGGACCTACCAGGCCTATGATGTAGACAGCGAGAGCTACGAAGAGACCCTCCTGGATGAGGAAAGTGTTATTACAAGCAACGAGGCAAAGGCAGACGGGGATAATTATGTCCTTACCGTGACCGCCAGATATACCCCATTGAGCCAGATCGTCTACCCGAAACAGATCTACTTCGAGAAAAATGAATACTATGTAAAATATATCAGCCCGGACTCCAACGCAGCAGAGAGCAACATGCTGACCATCAACTACAGCATCTATCCGGAAGACGCCACCAACAAAGCCCTGACCTGGACCAGCTCCGATCCGGCCATCGCCGCGATCGATACCAGCAGCGGTAATCTGGATGTAGAGCTCCTGTCCACAGGAGATGTGACCATAAGCTGCACCACAGAAAATGCGAAGAAATACAGCATCAAGCTGCATATCCTCAGCGAGGATGAGGCCCTTGATGACGAGTACCTCCTCGAGAACATGTCCCTGTCTGCCAGCAGTCTCACCCTGGCGCCGGGTGGCTATAAGAAGCTTTATGTTATAACGGAACCGGAGAAGACCGTCTTAACCGCCGATCAGAAATCCAACGGCTACTACTGGCAGTCCGATAATGATGAGGTCGCAACGGTGGACAACGCCGGCCTGGTCATCGCCCAGGATGTCGGCACCGCCAACATCACCATCATGGATAAGGAATCCAATATCGTCAGAATCTGTAAGGTAACCGTTAAGGAGACCGGCAAGAAGACTAAGACCGCCAAGGTCGGCGACAGCTTCACCTCCGGGAAATTAAAATACAAGGTAACCAAGGTCGGCAAGACCCGCACGGTTAAGGTAACCGGCGAGAAGAAGAATTACGTCTCCATCACCGTTCCATCCACCGTCAAATACCTGAACCAGACCTATAAGGTAACCCGCATCCAGCCAAAAGCCTTCTGTAAGAAGAGCAAGCTGAAGACCTTAGTTCTCGGCAAGAACCTCACTAATATCGGAAGCAAGGCCTTCTACCAGTGCAAGAACCTGAAGAAGATCAGCATCCACTCCACCAAACTGAAATACTCCACGGTTGGTAAGAAAGCATTTGCTAAGATCAGCAAGAAAGCCAGATTCACCCTGCCGAAGAGCAAGAAGAAGGCCTATAAGAAGCTGCTGAAGAAGATGCGAGGATAGAAGAACAGATATATCAGAGGGTAGAAGAAACATATTAGATAGAAGAATAGACATATTATAAGAATAGTTTCCACCAGGCCCCTCAGTATGCAATATGCTGAGGGGCCCCTTTATGCTCTTTTTTGTATGAGGGCGACTTGCACTTCTTCAAAAAATGTAAAATAATGTAAAAATATATTGACAATGACATATATCAAAAGTATAATTAATATTAATCAATAATACCCTATGATAGCGATTATAAGATGAATCTCTTCCAGGCCAGAGACAATCATGTAGATTTCGAGAATAAGAACAACCGGGACTTCTTCCGGATGCTGCAGATCTCCTTCGATGATGGACTGAGCAAAAGGGAGAAAGAGCAAGCCATCCTGCAATATGTGGAAGATAGAGAGAAAGAAATCGATAATAAAGTGATACAGGCAGTGGCCGCAACCAGCGGAGTAGTCCTGCCGATTACAGAGGAAGGAGGAACAGCGATGTGTTGTAAGTTTTTTGCAGAATTGAGAGATGAAGGCAGAATAGAGGGCAGAGTAGAAGGCAGAATAGAGGGAAAACTCGAACAGATCATAGATATCGGTCTGGAGGAGAACTGGCCGGATCAGAAGATTATCGATTGGATCCAGCGGAAAATCGGTTATACGGAGAAAGAGGCCAGAGCATATCTGGAGACACACCATATGGCTATGGTTTGATAAGGTTTAAATAGTGAGCATACAAAGAGGGGACGAGGCGCACAGCCTTGTCCCCTTTCGTCTCTGTTCAAGCTCTCGTCTCTCTTCATCCCGCATCTCAGGAAAAGATCTCTACTAGCTTTATAATCTTCTTATAGCTTACCTTACTTCCATTTGCGCCTGATTTATCCTCATGAATCCGGTAATAGGGTAAGAGTAGTCCGAATATGTCTCTTCAATATATATGTATCTCTATGTATAATCCTCCGGAATCAGCAATCAACATCAGAAATCTTATCATTTTGTCTCCTATTAAAAACTTGACGAATTGTATATATATATATAATTTACTATGGGTTAGAAAATCTTGCGATAAATTTACAGATTTATGCAAGTTTTCAAAGGTATTTTATAATAGAGATCAATATATTTCAGGATATATCTTGTGATCTCAGACACATTATCATCTACACGTAAGGAGGAAAACATGAAAAAAAATGTCAAGTCACGCCTCCTCAGCCTATTCTTATCTCTGACCATGGTGCTGTCTATCCTGCCGTCCACTGCTTTCGCAGCTACGACGACAACAGCATCGGATACGACGTCCACTAACGTGGCCAAGGTCCAGAATTATGCGAAGCAGCTGAGAAGTGCCAATAGCGCAGGCAAGACCACAGGAGGGTTCTCCTGGGACACTGAAAGCAAGAAGTACAGCTGGGCTTATTTTAACGGCCTCATGCTGGATGCATTCGGTATGATCGGAGGAGATGAGAATCTCAATTATATCGATACATTTTATGGTGCAAATATCAATAGCGACGGAACCCCGGCCAATCTGGCAAGTGGTTCTGCATCAACCGGAGCACTGGATTCCGTGGAACCGATCCGTGCTATCTTCGATGTGCTCTCAAGCAGCTCTAATAAAGAGAAATATCAGGAAGCCATCCAGTATATTTATTCCATGTTAGAGAATCAGATTACTTATGATAATGCGGGTGGCAACTATGCCCATAAACAGTCCAATGGCAGTGTGGATTCCAGTTGGAGTTCTTACCCGGTAGCACTGGACGGTCTCTACATGGCAGAGCCATTCCTTATGGAGTGTGCCAATGCCATCGAGTCTGGTGATCTGACTCTGACTACAGAGGATATTCTTTATGCAGATTTAAGTGCATCCTCTTCTATCAACCTTGCTTCTTACGATGATGAAGCTTCAGAAGCTTCTGAGCCGGAAGTTGGGGAAGAACCTGTAGTGGAAGAAGAGAAGACAGAAGCTCCGGGGACTGTTGAGAATCAGACGGTATCTGAGGACACATCCTCCGACCAGGATTCTGACGGAGAAGAAACTGTTACGATCCAGTCCGCAGAGGATGATACTGCTTCCACAAATCAGGTAACAGAGATTAGCAATGATGGGGAGGAAGAAAGTGTACTCATCGAGAGCCAGGCTCCTGCTCAGACGGAATCCGATGATGCAGAAGAGCAGCAGGAAGAGATAGAATCTGCAGCTTCCATGCAGTCCGACGAAGCCAGTGTTGTCAGTGATGATGCAGATACAGGTATCTCTCTTGCATCTACTACTTATACCGTAGACCCGGATGCCATCTACGAAGCTGTTTATAATCGTATGACATGGGTTTACGATAATATGTATGATGAAGATACCGGTCTTTATATGCATGCATATAGTCCGGAATCCGGTAAGACCAATGGTGTGGCATGGTCCCGTTCTATCGGTTGGTATGCCATGGCTTTAGTCGATATCATCGATATGATGCCAAAGGGAACTTACAGAAGTGATCTCATTTCCTATCTTCCACGTCTCTTCGATGGTCTGCTTAAGTACCAGGATGAGACAACAGGTATGTGGTATAACGTACCGGCTTCCGGATCATCCTTAAGCAAGAACGAGCTGGAGACTTCCGGTACTTCCATGTTCGCTTACGCTATGATGAAAGCCTATAATAACGGCTGGGTAACAGATAGCAAATATGCTAACGCTGCCCTCAAGGCATTTAACGGTGTCGTAGCCAATAAGATGACAGGCAGCGAAGGTAATTATTCCGTTAGCGGTACTTACCTTAAGTCCGGTGTCAGCACATCCGCTTCCGGATATACAACTTACAGTTACACGACCAATGAAGCCAAAGGTGTTGGCGCTCTGATTATGGCATCTACCCTGGCTAATGAAACTGCAGAGAAGCTGGCAGCATCCGGCGAAGCAGAACCGGTGACACCACCGGCGACCCTTAGCGATAAAGATAGCGGTATCAGTGTGTCTGGTGCTCAGGCTACCGGCATCACTATAAAGACAAATACAGCTAGCGATGATCAGAAAGCAGCTCTCGATAAAGTTCTGGAATCCGGATATACCGTATATGATATTACTCTGGATGGATATACACAGGGTACAGAAGCCACTGTGAAGATCCCTCTGGGAGATTATGATGCAGACAAAGCTGCAGTATACTATGTGTCCGATGACGCTGAAGTGACCAAGATGGAAGGTAGCGTAGAAGACGGTTACTATGTATTTAAGACGACTCACTTCAGTGACTATGCACTTGGTGAAGAAAAAGCAGATGCAGTCAGCGCAGATGGATATCTGGCGAAGGAAGAGAAGAGCAGCAGTAGCGAGACAGTAACTGTCTATAAGCTTGCGACATCGATTGATACAAGTAAGACCTATTATATCGGATCCGGCACAAGCGGAAATATTACACTTCTGGGACATAATGGTACAAGTGCAGCAAAAACAACAGTTTCTGTGAGTGATTCTAAGTTCTATAGTCCATCTTCATTTACTAGCGGAGAATCAAATTACCAGTGGACATTCTCTACAGCATCCGGTAATGGAACTGTATCAAATAAAAATGGTAATACATATTATATACGCTTGGCTTTTAGTCAAGGTGGTACAAATACTTCAATTTTTACTACTTCAAGTTCCAATGTGACTATTACTAAACAGTCCGGCAATGGTGCATATCGGATTACTGGTAAATATAGTGCAACCACTTATTATCTTTCAGCCTCCGGTGGTCGTACCACAAGCCAGACCACAGTCTATCTCTACGAGAAGACCACAGAAGAGCAGACAACAGAGACAACAAGTATCACCAAAGGTGATCCGGTCAACTTCTCTGTAACACCAGCTACAGCATCCCTGAATGCTTATAACAAGGAGACAGTAGAGCTGAATCCTACGGTTACAGTGGATGGCTCAGCAGCTGATTCCAGTAAAATTACCTGGTCCTCTTCTGATACATCTGTTGCAACAGTAAATGAGAATGGTAAGGTAACCTCCGTAGCTGAAGGTACAGCTGACATTACAGCAACCCTGACACAGGCAAATGAAACTAATCTTTATAATGAGAAAACTGCTTCCGATGACGGATCTATCGTTGTTACGATTCCGATTACAGTAACCTATACCGAGGAGAAGGCTCCGATCCAGGATTATGACTATGATGATGTATCCGGAGAGGCAGAAAAATATCCGGAGTATCCGGACGATGGTGCCGTTCGTATCGAGAAGACCGCTTCCGGTTACAACTTCAACAGTACCGGTGTAGCAAATGTAGAGCTCGATGTTGCTGGTGTATCCGTGAAGACCGGTGTGGATGTTGTGCTTGTAGTAGACGTATCCAACTCCATGGCATGGAATGTGGATAAGTTGAAAGAGGGAAAAACAGGGCAAAATGCTTGTCCTGATGAAGGAGAAAATTCAAAGTTAGATGATGTAGTTGAATCTGCTGATTTATTTGCAGATATTCTTCTGGGAGGAAATACTGGAAATATACAGTCTGATAATACAATTTCATTAGTTACTTTCGGTGGATATGATAAAGAAAATACAGCACAGACAACATCATATTTTGATTCAACACAAACTGTATTTTCTGCATACAGTAGTGCTGAAGATGCAAAGAAGAAATTTGATGGCATGAGTATTGTGTATGATAGTTCTTCTGGTACAGGATACAAATTGACTATAAATGGAGTCACAGGCAACAATTATGGAAATACAAACTATGATTATGCCTTTTATGAAGCATATAATGCAATTAATAGTTTACAGTCAGATTATACTTCCAAGCAGGGAATTAGTTACGCTGATAGTGGAAGAGAGACATATGTTGTATTTATGACAGATGGCGCTCCTTCAAACTATGAATATAAGTATTATAAAAATAACAGCAATGATTACTACCCAGGAACAACTACAAAGTATACCGTACAGGGTAGTTCGAGTACGTGTAGTCAAGATGATTGGTACAGCTTCATTTCAACTACAAAAAACACACAGGCAAAGCGTGTATATGATCTTGTAGATGGAGAAATGACTGTAATAGGATTTGACCTTGATCACGGTGGATTTAATAGTTATCAATGGACGGGTGATTTGCTTCCGGCATTTTTGCGTCAGATGATTGAAGATACAACTCTTAATGTAAATTCAGCAGATGATGCAGCAACATTAAAGACCTTCTACGAGTCCCTTGCCAACCAGTTTAAGTTAGCTGGTACCAAGGCTCAGGTAACTGACCTTGTTAATCCGGACTACACACTGCAAACTACCAGCACAGTGGGTACAGATAGCCCGGCAGAGGTTCCATCAACAATCACAGTGACATCCTATGAACTTTATACTAAGGCAGATACTTCAGATGTAAGTAAGATTGGTACCCGTACCGGAGAAAGCATCGTATTGGAGACAGTGACTTTCAGTGACGATGGCACCAAGGCTTACTCCAGTGTTCTGGGAGCTACAAAGAATATCAAGACCAATAATTCTGACGGTTCCGTCAAGATTGATGCATATTATTTTACTTACACCAAATCTGCAGATGGTACGGAGAAGTTTGTCTGGAAGATTGGTGATATCACCGATGATGAGATTGCTCTTAGCTACTATGTATACTTAAAGGGTGCTCTCGAAGGCAAGGCTAGTGAAGGTATCCATTATACCAATGATGGTAAAGCAAAACTTGAATATGTTGATATAAATGGTGATAAGGCATCCAAAGAATTCGCAGAGCCTGCTCTTGTCTGGGGTGGTGCTTCCACAGCCTACGAATTCTATCTGGTAAATGCAAGTGGTCAGCCAGTAAACCATGCCGGTGAGGTTGTTCCATTTGCCAACCGTGTCATCGTATATGGTCCGGAGTATAAGGTCCTTAACCTCAACCAGGGTGATACCGAGGCTGCGAAGGTAAATGCAAAGGATGTCCTTCCGGAAGGCTATTACCTCTATGATGAGGAAGCTTACTATACTGTAAAATCTACCAGTGGAACTACAGTAGAGGGTGAACTGACAGTCAGCGATCCTTCTTCCGATGCAAGTGCAACCAAGGGTGGACAGAAACAGACCGGTGCACAGACAACTATCGTCGTTTCCTTCGATGAAAAGAATTACACAGAGTCTCGTGTAGCATTTGGTATCCGTTATGATATGACACCTACCTATGTAGACGAAGCTCTTACCAATGACAAGATTGTCATCGACTATGGTGAGCCGATCAATGTAGATGTTCTGGCAAATGATCCGGAGACGATCACATCCAACAAGGGTGCAACCAAGTATGATGGATACAGCAGACAGTTAGTCGGTTATACAGCATATAATGCAAATGCTAATCTGAAACAGGCACAGACCAGCCCGGGAAGTGCAAATTATGATGCCAAGTATGGATATTTCACCATTGGTACGAATGACAAGGTACTCTATACACCAACCGGCATGATCTCCTCTGTTGAGAGAGTCTTCTGCGTAGTGAAATTCTATACAGATAGTGATGAATTCTATCTCTATGAAGAACTGGATATCATTCCTGCAACGATCATGTACTATGAGACAGATTTCTCTACGACAGATATTGTGATTAACTCTGAGTCTGACATGAAGAAGCATGGTACGACCAGAAGCTCCGTACAGGACGATGGTACCATCGGTGTAAATCAGACCTATGGTTATGACAGTACTTATCTCAAGGATAAGAACTTATCTGCTGACTCTAGTTATTATATTAATAATGAGACAGGATATGAACAGACTGTGGCTTCCTTCACCTTTACCGGTACAGGCTTTGACCTGATTAGCCGAACAGGAGAGTATCAGGGTGCCATCCAGGTGAAGATATACTCTGATGCAGAGAAGACAAGTCTTAAGAAGACGATTAATGTTCTGAATAAGAGCGAAAGTCAGCTTGAGCTCTACCAGATTCCTGTTGTTTCAGCGACAGTAGATTACGGTACCTACTATGTAGATGTTATTGCAAAACCAAGCTATACAGCAGCATCAACGTCTCTTACCTTCCTGAATCGTGGCGGTGAGTTCTATTTCGATGCGCTTCGTGTCTATAATCCGATTGACACAGCTTCGAATAGTGTGGATGCCAAACTGGCTTCAGATGCTTATAATGATGATGGCGAAGCAGATATGACATTAACAGAACTTCGTAAACAGTTGATCGATGGTGATGCATATTCACTGGATGACGATCCGGAAGAAGGAACAAGTGGTGTATTCTATATCGACCGTACACAGGAAGGTGCAAAGCTTGCTACTTATACCACCATCGGACCGGATAATGAAGTATATCTGACCAGTGGAGAGACCTTAGCCTTTGAAGTCAATTTAAGTAAAGGTATCCCGGCAAGCTATGATATCGGCGCGAAATCAGCCGATGGTAATGATGCTACCTTACATGTATCTGTATATGATGCAGATGAGGAAGAATTGATCGGCGAAGTGGAAGAAACACTGAAGTCCAGTACAGTTCAGTATTATGGTATCTTCGATAAGATTTATGATCAATTAGAAAATGTAAATTCCGTCATTGTTGTAGTTGATACAAATGAAGAAGATGGTATCCTCTCTGTAACAGATCTGAAGTCTACCGGTGGTACAGCACCTACATTGGTGGCATCGACAGCAGCTAAGAGTATAGTTTTCAATGCTATGGCACCGGTTGTAGAAGAGACAGTAGAGGCAGACTATGATGTAAAGAGTGCAGAGATTACTTCTGCTAAGGTAGTACGTAATAAAAATGTTACTATGTCAGTTGTAACAGGTGCAGATGTGACTAGCCTTACCGTAACCAATAAGGCCGGAAAAGCACAGAGTATCACAACAGATGTCACTGATAATGCAGATGGAACCAAAACCTGGACCGTTACATTTAAAGTGACTGGTACCGGAACCCAGGTATATACCATCGCCGGATTCGGTTCAGATGGCAATAGTGGAGAGACCGTTTCTGTCTCTGCAAAGGTATCATTGAAGTAATTGGAGGATTAAGATGAAGAAAGAATATAAGACACCATATTTGATCATGGAATCCTTCCAGTTGGATGCAGCCGTTGCAACAAGCTGTAGCGGGGCTGGACGTGTTGCGCTGAATCATGATATCAATTCCTGTGATTTGGATAGTATTGGAATAGAATACTTTGGAAGTGCTTGCGATATGGACATTGTGAATAATCCGGGCGGTGATGATGACGATACATTTTGTTATCATGGACCGGTTGATCCGAATGTTAACTTCCTTGCTTCCTAACTACTTAGCATAGCAGAACAATCATAGCGGGGATCTCTTCGTGAGATTCCCGCTATCACTTTAGAAGTTAGATTAGATATGAGCAGATACAGATATAAAATAGGTCAGATAGGTCTGGAGTACGATCTTGGTCCGCTTAACATAGAAGAAGATGAATTTACGGAAGGGTTTAAGATCGATGATTTTTGCAATTTTGACAAAGTTGTAAAATATGAATGCATGCTCAGCGATTTTGCTGATAAGAAACAGAAACCTTATATTCAGGGAAATGGTACCTTTCTGCGTTATGAGGAAGATGGAAGAACGGAATTGGTCTATCATTGGGATAAGCTACGCTATGCGCTTGCCTACTATCCTGGGGACATCATAACTCTTCAGAAGATGGAATCTCTTCGGCTTCCATATCGGATTCATCCCAGGCTTCCTCAGGAAAAGCCCCATATGGACATGATTCGTCTCATGGATTATCTGGGTTTACATGCTATTTTTCTCTTCAGTGGGTATCTCTTGTTACATGCATCTTATATTGATTGGCATGGACAGGGAATCTTGTTTACTGCACCATCCCAGACGGGTAAGTCAACGCAAGCCGAATTATGGAGGCAATACGAAGACGCAGATATTATTAATGGAGATCGGGCACTCATCGGTTATCATGCTGGTGCCTGGTATACCTATGGTTACCCGGAGTGTGGCAGTTCTGCTATCTCCAAAAATGTGACACGGCCTCTTCGGGCTATCCTTGTTTTGGAACAGGATAATGAAAATCATTTGGAGGAGATGACTGTAGGAGAGCAGGTTAAGGCTCTGGTGGCAGCTACTAAGCTATGGACCTGGAGCCTGGATCAGATCGATCAGGCTATAGAGAATGCGAGCAAAGTGATATCAGAGGTGCCGGTTGTTAAGCTGAAGTGTACACCGGACAGGAGAGCAGTCATGGTACTGAAGGATTATCTATCGAAATCCTTATAAAAGAAGATGAATCAGAGGAATAGCAGGATATGAGTACAGTAACAGATTATCTATATGCGAAAGCATCAAGACATAAGATACCCTTCGGAGGAGCTTTTGAATTATCACCGGTCTGTAATCTGAGATGTAAGATGTGTTATGTTCGCAAAACACCGAAGCAGATTACGGATTCAGGAAAACATCTTCATGACTGGAAAGATTGGTTGGAGCTAGGAAGAAAAGCCAGGGAAGAAGGCTTGTTTTACCTTCTTCTGACCGGAGGAGAGCCCTTCCTGTATCCACATTTTCGGGAACTCTATGAAGGACTTCATGATATGGGACTTCTGCTATCCATTAATACCAACGGCTCCCTGCTAGATGAAGATACCATTGCATGGCTGAAGAAGAAAGCACCGACTCGTGTGAATATTACCTTGTATGGCTGTTCGGAGGAGACCTACGGCAGAATCTGCGGAAATCCTGCGGTTTATCCCAGAGTGATAAAGGCGATGGAACTTCTCCGGGAAGCAAATATTCCGGTGGTACTAAATGCCAGTATGATTCCGGAGAATGCCTGCGATCTGGAAGGAATCCTTGATTTTGGTAAGAAGCATAATCTGAATACCAGGATGGCGACCTATATGTTTCCTCCGGTACGTCGGGAGAAGGAAGAGACGGATTCTCGGTTTACACCGGGAGAAAGTGCAGAGCTTTATCTTAGAAAAACCAGATATCAGTTGGGAGATAGCAGATATCTTGCTTTTATCAAACGTAATCTGGATATCATGAAAGAAGATCAGGAGAAACTCCTGAGATTAAAGGAAGACAGATCATTTCCCCGGGAAGAATATATAAGCTGCAGAGCGGGTCGCTCCTCCTTCTGGGTATCATGGGAAGGAACTTTAACTGCCTGTGGGATCACTTCATTTCCAATGAAGATGGAAGACATATTTTCCAGGAACTTCAAAGAATCCTGGTTAGAATTGACAGAACTGACACGCAAGTCGCCTGTATTAAGAGAGTGCAGTGCCTGTGAATATCGGACCTTATGCAAACCATGTGCGGCGGTCTTAGATGCGGAGACAGGAGATGTGAACCATCGGTCAGATTATCACTGCCAGATGACCCAGGAGATCATTCGTATGATGCGAAGGGACTGGAATGAACTTGAGATGATGGATGAAGATATCATTTCTGATTCAGATGTTTACGAAAATGATGTGAAATATCTATGTGAATAATAAGTAATTTGACTCATGACGCAGGATATTGTGACTTCTGCTCCATAGAGTTGGAAGAGCATAAGATACATATTATACAATCATATGAAATGTGATTGAGAATAGGAGGAAAATACAATGATGAATAAGAAAACTCTCATTCTGCTTGCAGGTATGGTTTTTGTTCTATCCCTGACAACAGCTTGTTCCCATACAAAGAAAGAAGATGATGTCGCTGAGACAACCCAGCCGGAGGCTACAGTGGAGCTGAGGGAGAAAACAGATGCTCCGGAGATCGACTGGCTGGCAGCAGAGGCTGTTTTGGGAGTATCACTTGTCTATAGTGATTTTGAGATCGAACATATATATCAGGATGAAGAAGCAGATATCGTATATACTGTCATAAAGACAGAAGGTAAGGAAGAAATCATCAAGTCCAAACCAATCGATGGAGAAAGAGATAAGGCTGGCAGCAGAGATCTGACGGCAGAAGATCATGGCTATGCCACATTTGATGTGATATCCAAATTGCCGAAGGACAGTAACAGCTATACAGAGAAGAGCCTCGAGGATCTGGAACAATTACTGAGTGAGTCACTGCTTGTAACGGTGATTGAACACTAATTCCTGCAGATGAGATATATGATATCATTATAAGAAGAAAATGGAGAGTACAGATGAAGATAAAAGAAGGATTTACTGTTCGCGAGATGCTGGGAGAGTATATTATTATCCCTCTTGGGGAGAATGCCCTGGAGTACTCCGGTATCATCGCGACGAACGAAGTAGGTAAGGATATCTGGGACTATCTGCTGCAAGACCACAGCAAGGAGGAAGTATTGGAATATATGCTTTCTATCTATGATGTGGATGAAGATACTCTTCGTACAGATATTGATAACTTTATAGAGAAACTGGAAGAATACCAGCTTTATGTCTAAAGGAGGAGACCATTCATGAGTCGAAGAAGATTCCTTTGTCTCTTACTGTGTGTCCTCCTGATCGGGGGATATATCGCTTTCCAATACTACTACAACAAAGACGACAATACCGCGCCGGTCATTACATTTGACAGTGACATGATCAAGGTCAAGGCGGATGCCTCCGACGAGGACCTGCTGGAGGGTGTCACCGCCAGCGATCAGGAGGATGGCGACCTGACAGACGACATCCTGATCGATTCCATCTCTGCATTTAACAGTGAGGAGGAGCGGACCATCACCTACGTGGTCTTCGATAAGGATAATAAGTCGACCAGCGCCAGCCGCAAGCTCAAGTATAAGAAGTATACGGCGCCTAAGTTCACGGTCAGCGACTCCCTGCTGCAGTCCTCCCTGACCATGACCAAGATCAATACCATGATCGGGGCGACCAGCTCCGTGGATGGTAATATCGATGGAAATGTTGAGATTAAGACGGGGACTTATGAGGATCATAAGATGCCTCTCGACCTGACGGTCAGCGACAGCACCGGCACGGAGAGTCATCTCAGCCTGATCTATGAGTATGATAATACCAGTTATACATCAGATATCGTGCTGAAGAAGTACCTGATCTATGTCAAGGCGGGCAAGGAGGCCGACCTGGAGGATAATATCGATTCCGTCATGGTGGGCAACTCGGAGTATGTGGACCTGATGGATCATGTGGTGATCAAGCGCGGCGACCTGGATTATGATGTGCCGGGTCTCTATGATATCTATTATTCCCTGGATGATGAGACCAATTTCACGGCGAAATGTAAAGCCGTCGTCGTAGTACAGTGAGGGTAGAGCGATGAAGAATGAGAATTCCTATAATGAAAATAAACACGAAGCCCCTGACAGTACTGCTTCCTACCGTACTTATGCGGATATCCGCCGGTCAGACTCTTCCCGGAACGATGAGAACTCCGACCGGAACCGCGACGATTCCTACGCGCGTGGCAGCCAGACCGATGACCGGAACCGTGACTACTCTTACACACGTGACAGTCAGTACGCCGACCAGGATCGTCCTTCTTCCTACGCTCGTGGCGGTCAGAGGGGGCGGAATAAGGCTCGCACGGTTCACTCCGACCAGGCGGTGCGGGAGCATATCTATAATTATCTGCACGATGTCCTGCTGAAATGGCATCTGATCCTGCTGGCCATGGTGGCTGTGGCTGTCATCGCCGATTCGGTCATTACATTTTTTTATGAGCCGACCTACACCACCCAGGCTTCCGTGATCGTCAAGCAGGATGTCTACGAGGAGGAGGGTGAGTCCCTGGACGATGTGGCCAGTGCCCTGGGCTATGTCATCTCCAGCGATGTCTTCCTGGAGCAGATCAAGGAGGATCTGGGGGTCAAGACCATCCACGGCACTTACTCCGTGTCCGATATGGAAGGAACTAATATCTTGAAGATTAAGGCTCAGGCGAATTCGCCGGAGACCTCTTATCATATGATGTACTATATGATGAAGCGCTATAAGGATGTCATGCACTATGTGGTGGGGGATACCACCATGCGTGTCATCGAGGAGATCCAGGTGCCGACCGTGGCCGATAATTCGGTCAATCATCAGCGCAATCTCCTCTTCTTCGGCCTGATCGGGGCAGCGGCCATGATCGGCCTGCTGGCTCTGCAGTCTGCCATGCGTGATACCATCAAATGTCAGGAGGATGTCCATGATAAGCTGCAGGTTCGCATGCTGGCGGACATCGCCACGGAGAGCAAATGGTACATGAAGGGTATCCGACCGGCCAGGAAGCGTGGTCTGCTCATGACCCAGCTCTCCACCAGCTTTACCTTTGTGGAGACATTTAAGAGGCTGGGCACCCGTTTCGAGACCGAGGCCAGAGAGCATGACTGGAAGGTGGTCCTGGTAAATAGTACCTGGGAGGATGAGGGTAAGACTTCGGTGATCGCCAATCTGGCCATCCAGCTGGCTCAGATGAACCGTCGGGTCCTCCTGGTGGATACGGACTTCGGTAAGCCGGCTCTGGAGAAGATCCTGCATGTGGAGCCGGAGCACGGCCTGGAAGAAGCACTGCGTGGAGAGATGACATTTGCTGATATCATCTATCACGATAAGATGCGCAAGATGGACTGTGTATTTGTTAAGAAGGTCATCTCCGATGCGACCGCTCTGCTGGAGAGCGATGCATTTACGGAGTGTTTGAATACGGTGCGTGACGACTACGATTATATCCTGCTCGACACGCCGCCGACCAGCTACCTGGGCATGTCCATGATCGTGGCCCAGCATGCGGATGCGGTCCTGCTTGTCACCAGGCAGAACTTCGCACCCACGGTACTTGTCAATCGTACGATCGAGCGCTACCTGCGCCAGGAGACGCCTGTCATGGGCGTGGTCCTCAACCGCAGTATGCCGCGTATCGGTCTGAGCGGCCGGTCTTATCGATAGGAGGGGATGCATATGCCAAGAGAAAATGAATTAGTGGATCTGCTGGATCTCTTCAGCAAGGCCCTCTTCATGGTGCGCCGCACCCTCATGCTCTTCCTTCCGGTCTTCGCCCTCGCCATGGCCCTGACCTTCGTCTTCACTCAGAAGACCTTCGTCAAGACCTACCAGCAGGACGTTACATTTGCCTCTTCCAAGGAGGAGACGGCGGGCAAGACCTCCTACACGGGAAATGTAGAGGCCTGCGATGCTATCTTCGGCGAGGATGGGGAGTCGGTCATCACCTCCGAGCTGATGAAGAAGACCCTGCGTAATGAATTAAATGTAAGTAAACTCCCGGCACAGATCTCCGCAGAGCGTGTCGGTTCGACCAACTTATTTACCGTCAAGGTATCGGGCAGCTCCCCCACTGACGTGGAAAATGTCATGACTGCCTTCCTGGAGAACTATCCCAAGGTCTTCCGTATGGCCATGGTGGACGCGGACCTGGAGATGATCCAGACACCCGGCTCCGCCGCCACCATCAGTGGCAAGCCGCCCTACCTGAGAAATATGAAGAATATCGCCATCGTCCTGGTCGGCCTCTATGCCGCCCTGATCGGCCTCTATGTCCTCTTACATAAGACCATCAATACGGAGGAGGACATCAAGAAGTACCTGCGTAACACCTGTCTGGGCTCCCTGCCTTACGTGCGCTCCGCCCGCAAAGGCCTGCTGCCCATCATCACCCACGACGGCTCCCGCTTCCACGAGATGAAGGAGTCCATCGGCTCCGTCCGCCGACAGATCGAGCGTGAGACCCGCAAGAACGGCTACCGCACCTTCGTCCTGACCAGCGCCGCCGCCGGCGAAGGCACCTCCATCACCAGCGCCAACCTGGCCATCTCCCTGGCAGAGAAGGGCTACCGCACCTGCCTGCTGGACATGGACCTGCGCCGCCCGACCCAGTATAAGAACCTGGGCCTGGAGGAGCTGGAGAATGCCTACGATTCCGCCAACATCTACGGCATCGAGCTGCGAGGCTACCACGCCCCACAGTCCCGCAATCTGGACGTCATCTGCACCCCAGAGCCGACCGAATTCGCCCTGGAGATCCTGGCCTCCCCTGACATGCTGACCTGGGTCAGCGAGCTGCGTAAGATCTACGACTACATCATCATCGACAGCGCCCCGGTCCTCTTAGTGGAAGATGCCGTGCTCCTGTCCCGCGTGGCAGACCAGTGCATCTTCGTCGTCACCCAGGACCGCATCTCCACCTCCAACCTCTGCATGGCCTACGAGATGATCAACCAGTCCACAGGCAATATCCTGGGCTGCGTCCTCAACGGCAACAAGCATAACCGCTCCGGCTACGGCTATGGCTACGGATACGGCTATGGTTACGGCTACGGCTATGAGTACGGCTAGGGATAGGGCTAAGACAACGGTTACGCCGGCTAAGGCTATGGGTAAGGCAACGGCTACGGCTACGGCAAGAAGAAGAGATCCCGGAAGAAGAAAGATGAATCAACAGAGAGATAAGATGATCTGATCATGAAGGAGGAAGTCGCGGAAACTGCCAATCGCAGTTCTGCGACCTTCTCCTTTTTTCTTCCATCATCTTTGCCGGAAGTTCAGCCCAAGAAGCAATTGCCATGTGCGATCAGTCTCTTGAGGCAGAACTTCGCAGCATGCTCGCAGGAGTGGGAGAGGATGAGAATGAGGAGGAAATATATGCGAGTGATCAGGAAAATGGGAATTCTACTAGTGGCTTTATGTGTGATACTTGTAGTCACCGGAAATAACACGGCATCTGTTAGCGATGCCATATGGGAGATTATGAATGCATTTATGCCGATAGTAATTATACTCATTGGCATCGTCTTAATGATTCGATCTATTTTCAAGTAAATTGGATACAGATTCTTCCCGCCTGAAAATGGGCAGATGAAGACCATTAAAAAAGCAGATGCTGGTGTTCTCTTTTTATGATATGATAACTTTATAAGAAGTGATGATCAATAGAGATATTTTAAACAGCGAAAATGCATGGAAGTTGCGGGAATATCGGAAAATAATCTCAGGATAACACAAAGGGTGGTGATTGTTGTGGGTAGAATAATAAGCATTGGAAATCAGAGCTTTTCCAGTGTTCGGGAACAGCAATGGTTCTATATAGATAAAACAGATTTTATCAGACAATGGTGGGGTAGTGGCGATATCGTTACCCTGTTCACTCGCCCCAGACGATTTGGCAAGACATTTAATATGAGCATGCTGGAATGCTTTTTCTCTGAGAAGTATGCAGATCGGACAGATTTATTCCAGGGCCTGAAGGTCTGGGAAGACGAATCCTATCGCAAGCTGCAGGGGACCTATCCTGTCCTGTTCCTAAGCTTTGCGCCAGTAAAACTGAACACCGCAGAAAAAGCAATCAGACAAATCAAGGGTTTGATTGAGGATCTGTTTAATCAATATGATTTCCTGCTGGATGGACAGATATTAAATGAGAAAGAAGAAAAATTCTTTCTATCAGTTAAGAGAGATATGGAAGATGATACTGCAGTAGAAGCTCTTCATAATCTCTGCAAATGGCTGTCCCGTGCCAAAGGGAAAAATGTTATCATCCTCCTGGACGAATATGACACACCGCTTCAGGAGGCCTGGGTCAACGGCTATTGGGATGAGATGACTGCCTTTATCCGCAGCCTCTTCAATGCCACCTTCAAGACCAATCCCTATCTGGAGCGAGCCATCATGACCGGGATTACCCGGGTCAGCAAGGAGAGTATTTTCTCCGATCTGAACAATCTGAAAGTAGTGACAAGCACTTCCGGAAAATATGCTGACTGCTTCGGTTTTACAGAAGAAGAGGTTTTTGCAGCATTAGATGAGATGGAACTATCTGCAGAAAAAGAAAAAGTAAGGGACTGGTATGACGGATTTACCTTTGGTAATCATACGCATATCTATAATCCCTGGTCCATCACCTGTTTTCTGGATGAAAAGAAATATCAGACCTGGTGGGCAGATACCAGTTCCAACAGCCTGGTGGTCACTTTGCTCAGACAAGGCACACCGGAAGTAAAGCAGGATATGGAGACCCTCTTATATGGCGGAACGATCACCACCGGTCTGGATGAGCAGATTGTCTTCAGTCAGTTGGGAAGAAATAAAAATGCTATCTGGAGCTTGCTTCTGGCCAGCGGCTATCTGAGGATTGTATCAGCAGACATAGGAGGCGCTGATGGCAAGAACAGCTATACATTGACCCTGACCAACCGCGAAGTCCGCGTGATGTTTGATAAGATGATCAGAGACTGGATTAATAATGACGATGCTCCGGGCAATCTCTTCCTGCGAGGGCTCCTGAAGGGCTCCCTGAAGGAAATGAACTATTACATGAATAAGATTGCCCTGAACACCATCAGCTACTACGATTCCGGTAGCCGTCCTTCTGCTTACACGGAGCCGGAACGCTTCTATCACGGCTTCCTGCTCGGTATGCTGGTGGAGCTGAGAGATACTTATGAAGTGCGATCCAATCGGGAGAGCGGCCTGGGACGCTACGATGTGATGCTCATCCCCAGAAAGCTGCATCAGCCTGATATGCCACCCATCATACTGGAATTTAAGGTATATGATCCGGAAGAGGAAAAAGACCTGCATGACACCCTGGCATCCGCCCACAGGCAGATAGCAGATAGGAATTACGATGCCGATCTCATAGAACGAGGCTTCCCGAGAGAAGACATCCGACACTACGCATTTGCCTTTGAAGGAAAAAAGGTACTGATCGGCTAGGTTAAGAAGAATAAGAATAATCAGGACTTCTTTCATCTGCTGCAGATTTTTTTTGATGATAGCTTGAGTACCCAGGAGAAAAAGGATGCCACATTACGATATATGGCAGATAGAGATAAAACAGAAACCGTGGATAAGAAAGTGATACAGGCAGTAGCCGCTACCAGCGGAATCGTATTGCCAATCACAGAGGAAGGAGGAAGCGATATGTGTTGCGATTTCAGGAACAGGCTCTGGAATACCTGAGAAAGTATAAGATGATTATGGCATAAAACAGTTTGAGGAGTGTGGCCTTGGGTCACACTCCTCAACTACTTTACTCTTCCGGTACCTCAAAGATCAGATCGATTTCTTCGATCACACCAGACAGCAGATTACTGGATGAGGTAGGGAACCAACCCACATAACGATAACCCTTAGCCGCATAATCCTGAATGATGTCACGATGTGCACTAGTCTTATTACTGAGTAACCCCTTACCAACTGTCTGAACCTTAACAAATTCGTATCTCATAGTGTGTCCTCCTTAGGATAAATAATCATGCGACCTCCGGCCGCACCACAGGATATGGCTGATAGCCATGGTAGCAGCTATCGCTCCATAGCTTCCATCTCACTATATAGTATAATATGAATCCCGTGATGAAGTAAACCTTATCTTACTTAAAAAAATCGATTCCTTCTGATCATACCAGCGCACTTAGGCAAAAGCCAGGATAAGGAAGGGAGGCCCCGCAGGGAACGATGAACAGCGGGGCCTTCTACTATATTGGAGTGTTGATTTTAACAAGCTTACTATAACATATGACGGCAATCATCCTGTAATATCGATGTACCCAACCATCCCTCCAAGCCATATATCATACATAGACCAGGGGCAGCAAGATTACAGAATCCGCCTCCAGGCATGCTATAATATACTCTTATATAAGTTACGGTCCCATAGCCTATGATATGGGTATGATGCAGCTATGATCCGGGCAAGATTCAGCCAGGATACCATCGTGACCCACTAGGAATCCATGGTCGGTCCATCTGCAACACATCTGTCACATTATCCGCACCCCCTTGTGCACTTTTCATAAAAAATAAATCGAAAGCGAAATATTACTTCTATATTAAAGGGGAAAATATATAGAACCGAATTGGAAAAGTGTGGTATAATCTTATGTAACTATGTGATGAGATAGAATGATATGAAACAGGACACTGTATGTCTTAATTATAACATGTGAATCAGATACCATCTGATAAGGATATCACAGAGAAAGAGACAGTAGAAGAAGTTTCCATACAGAAAGAGACAGTAGAAGATTCATTATAGAAAGATGCAGTAGAGAGATTCTGAAAGGAAGAAGATATGGAGATCAAGCCATTTGAGAAGAAGGTCTGGCTGTCTTCCCCGACCATGCACGGAGAAGAATTACAATATATGCAGGAAGCCTACGAGACCAACTGGATGTCAACCGTAGGCGCCAATATTAACGAAGTCGAGAGAATCACCTGTGAGAAGCTTGGCTGCGGCTATGCCGTCGCCCTATCTGCAGGAACCGCAGCACTCCATCTGGCCATGAAGCTGGCCGGAGAGAAGCTCTACGGTAAGCCAGCCCCGGGCCATGGAGCCCTGGAAGGCCACAGAGTCTTCTGTTCGGATATGACATTTGCCGCGACAGTGAATCCCATCACCTACGAAGGCGGTATCCCGGTCTTCATCGACACCGATGCCACAGACTGGAATATGGATCCCCAGGCCTTAAGGAAGGCATTCGAGATCTATCCGGAGACCAAGCTGGTCGTCATGGCCCATCTCTACGGCACACCAAGCCAGATCGATGAGATCAAGGCCATCATCGCGGAGCATCCCGGCACCCTCCTGATCGAGGACGCCGCAGAATCCCTGGGCGCTACTTATAAAGGCAGACAGACAGGCACCTTTGGCGATTATAATGCCATCAGCTTTAATGGCAATAAGATCATCACCGGCAGCGCCGGCGGCATGCTGATCACCGACGACAAGGCAGCGGCCGATAAGGTCCGCAAATGGTCCACCCAGGCCAGAGAGGCAGCGGCATGGTATCAGCACGAAGAGATCGGCTATAATTACCGCATGTCCAATGTCATCGCCGGTGTAGTCCGAGGCCAGTATCCTCACCTGGAGGAGCATATCGCCCAGAAGAAAGCCATCTACATGCGCTATAAGGAAGGTCTGAAGGACCTGCCAATCACCATGAACCCATACGATGTAAGCACCTGCGAGCCCAACTTCTGGCTGTCCTGCATGCTGATCAATCAGGATGCCATGTGCCGTCAGGTAAGAAGCGACTCCCAGGCCCTCTATCTCTCCGAGCCAGGCAAGTCCTGCCCGACAGAAATCCTGGAGCAGATCACCGCACTGAATGCGGAAGGCCGCCCCATCTGGAAGCCTATGCACATGCAGCCCATCTACCGCATGCATAGCTTTGTCACCCGACAGGGCGAAGGCAGAGCCAATACCAACGCCTACATCGCAGGCGAGCTGACCGATGTCGGTATGGACATCTACGAGAGAGGCCTCTGCCTCCCATCGGATAATAAGATGACCCCGGAACAGCAGGATCAGATCATAGAAGTGATAAAAGCCTGCTTCCGATAGGAAATGTATCGATAATCATCATAAAGGAACACTATGAGCAGATATTCAGAGAGAAAAACCCGAAAAAGAAAGAAATGGACACATAGATACCGCGGTCCCTACGAGAGATTCTTCAAACGCCCCATCGATATCTGCTGCGGCTTAGCTGCAGTGATCGTATTCTGGTGGCTGTATGCCCTCGTAGCCATCCTGGTCAGAATCTTCCTGGGCAGTCCGGTCCTCTTCACCCAGGACCGCCCCGGCCGCTATGAGAAGATCTTCAAATTATATAAGTTCCGCACCATGACCGATGCCAGAGACCAGGACGGCAATCTCCTGCCCGACGAAGTCCGCCTGACCAAGTTCGGTAAATTTTTAAGAAGCACCAGTCTGGACGAACTGCCGGAAGCCTTTAATATCATCAAGGGCGACATGTCAGTCATCGGCCCCAGACCCCTCCTGGTCCGCTATCTGGACCGATACAATGAGGAACAGCACCGCAGACACGAAGTCAGACCCGGACTATCCGGTTACGCCCAGGCCCACGGCAGAAATGCAGTTTCCTGGGAGGATAAGTTCGCCATGGATGTCTGGTATGCGGATCATATCACCTTCAAGGGAGATCTGGAGATCCTCCGAGACACCATCCTGTCCGTTGTGAAAAAGGATGGCATCAGTTCCGAGAGCTCCGCAACCATGGAGGAATTCATGGGAACCCCTGAGGGCGTGAAAGCCAGCTGGAGAGCACCTCGACGATAAGAAGGATCAAGCAGGCGAAAAACGACATAAGAATAACATAATCCAATCGAGAGATAGATTCTCCGAAGAAGCGCAAAAGCCCATGAGGAAAGCGTCTCTAAAGAGAAAAATCCGATTACGAAGATTCCATAGGAATAAGACTTGATTCGATATGATAGTAACCATAGAAGAGCATGGAAGCTTCCACGGATGGAGATAGAAAGATATGAAAGAAATACACATTCTGGTAACCGGTGTCGGACGCCGCGTGGAACTCATGCAGGCCTTCCGACAGGCAGCCTTACAATTAGATATTAACCTCAAGATATACGGTGCGGATATGGCAGGCACTGCGCCGGCCCTTGCCTACTGCGATTACAGCAGGAAGGTCTGCGCCATGCGCGACCCGGATTATATCCACCAATTAGTGGAGATATGTCTCGCAGATAAGATCGACCTGGTCATGCCGACCATCGATACCGACCTGCTCGTGCTGTCTCAGAATGTCAAGGAATTTGAAGAGATTGGTGTTAAGGTACTGATCAGTAAAGCAGATAAGATCATGATCTGCAGAGATAAGAACCATACCGGCGATTTCTTCGAGTCCTGCGGTCTCAAAGCACCGAAGACTTATAATGACTATAAAGCATATCCCGGTCCTTACCCTTGTTTCATCAAGCCCAAGGATGGCAGTTCCTCCATCGATGCCTATAAGGTGGAGGATGAGACGGAGCTTGCTGTCTATGCCGGACAAGTGGAGGACTATGTCATCCAGCCCTTTATCTCCGGCCGGGAGTACACCATCGATATCTTCTGTGATTTCGAGGGACACCCCATCTATATCACACCGCGCCAGCGCCTGCAGGTAAGAGCAGGTGAGGTACTGAAGACAGAGATTCATATGGATGAGACCATGATCGCAGAAGCGCAGAAGCTCTGCCAGGCCTTCCAGCCATGCGGACCAATCACTGTCCAGCTCATCCAGGATGGGCATAGCGGAGACAATTACTATATAGAGATTAATCCACGCTACGGCGGCGGAGCTCCCCTCAGCATGAAGTCCGGTGCCAGAAGCACAGAAGCCCTGCTCCGACTGCTCGCAGGAGAAAATGTAGCTTATCAGAAGGACGCCTCCTGTAACGGAGCCATCTATAGCCGCTTTGACCAGAGTGTCTGCATCTCCGAAGGAGACGATACCCAGCCAATCAAAGGAGTTATCTTTGATCTGGATGACACCCTCTACAGCGAAAAAGAGTATGTAAGAAGTGGTTATCAGAAGATCGCCGCCTATCTTACCAGAGAAACTAATAGAGAAATCAACAGAGAGAAAAACATAGAAATCAACAGCGAAACTAATAGAGAAAATGATCAGGCCAGCGAGAAGATGTGGGCCTACTTCCAGGCAGGAAAGCCAGCCATCGACGCATATCTGGCCGAGATCGGCCAGGAAGAGCAGAAAGCAGCCTGCTTAGAAATCTATCGCCAGCAGATGCCCGATATCCACCTTTACGACGGAGTTATAGACATGATTCAAAGCCTGAAAGAAGGAGGTATCAAGGTCGGCATCATCACCGACGGCCGCCCGGAGGGCCAGAGACATAAGATCGCAGCCTTAGGCTTGGATAAAGTACTGGACCTTGATAAGGATATCATCATCACTGACGAACTCGGCGGAATCCAGTTCAGAAAGCCATGTGATATCGCCTTCCGCATCATGCAGAACCGCTGGAGACTGCCCTATGAGCAGATCATCTATGTCGGCGATAATCCTAATAAGGACTTCACCGCCTGTAAACAGCTGGGCATGCGCTATCTCTACTTCCGCAATCCGGATGGCATCTACTATGACGCCAGCCAGACCGAGCAAGCAGGGCTACGATCCATCGAGGAGATGAGAGAGAAGCTCGGCGGGATGTGAAGAGGATATATGCACAGATTCCAATAGGAAGATGTCAGCATTGCTGATTGTAATCTGGCATCAGGACCCGCAAGTGGGACTTGAACAAAGGAGGTTACATAATATCTATTATATAAGTATTATTTTATAAATATTATTTTATGGATATTAATGTATAAATATATAAGGAAGAAATCGATGAAGATCCTGATCTTAGCTAACGATGACGTGGGACTCTACCAGTTCCGCCGCGAGTTGATCGAAGAATTATTAAAAAAGAAGAATAAAGTAGTCATGTCCCTTCCTTATGGTGACATGGTAGTACCCTTGAAGGAAATGGGTTGTAAATTCATAGATACCGAAGTGGATCGCCGAGGCCTGAATCCCTTCCGTGACCTGAAGCTTCTGATCAAATATTTTCAGATGCTTCGCTTCGTAAAGCCGGATTTGGTGATTACCTATACCATCAAGCCCAATATTTACGGTGGATTCGCCTGTGCGATAAAGAAGGTTCCCTGTGCCATTAATATTACCGGCCTGGGTACCGCATTTCAGAAGAAAGGGATCCTCCGGACCTTCGTATCCAGCCTGTATAAGCTCGCCTGTCGTAAAGCCAAGGTGGTCTTCTTCGAAAACGAAGGAAATCGACAGCTCTTCATCCGGGAGCATATCGTACAGGAAGAACAGACCTGCCTGCTCCACGGAGCCGGCGTGAATCTGCAACACTTCCAGCCGGCAGACTATCCCATGGATTCCGATGCTTCCGATAAGACCAGATTCCTCTTCGTCGGCCGTGTAATGAAAGAAAAAGGCATCGAAGAACTCTTTACCGCCATGCGGAGACTGGTATCCGACGGCTATCCGGTAGAACTGGATGTACTCGGCGGCTACGAGGAAGACTACGAATCTACCATAAAAACCTACGAATCCCAGGGCTGGCTCCACTATCACGGTTACCAGAAGGATGTCCGCCCCTTTATCGCAGATTGCCACTGCTTCGTCCTGCCATCCTGGCACGAAGGCATGGCCAATACCAATCTGGAGTGCGCTGCCAGCGCCCGCCCGATCATCACCAGTGATATCTACGGCTGCAAAGAGGCTGTCATCGATGGCATCAGCGGATACACGGTAAAGAAACAGGATGCCGATGATCTCTATCAGAAGATGAGAGATTTCCTGGAACTGTCCCCACAAGCCCGCAAAGAGATGGGACTGGAGGGACGAAGGCATATGGAGAGAGAGTTTGATAAGAGAGAAGTCGTGAAGAAGACCATGGAGGGACTGGATCTCCTGTGAATCAGAGCAAGATATCATGAAGTTTGATAGACATGACAGATCTTAAGAGCTCGATATTAATAGATCGAACAGGTAATAATATAGAACAAGTAATAATTAAAATCGAAAATTTATTAATAAAACAGAACAGGTATTATTAAAATCGAAAATCTATTAATAAAACAGAACAGGTATTATTAAAATAAAAAGGTAAAATAAAAGCAATAAGCTATTAATTATAGAAAAGGTTATATACATGAAGAAACAGATACTATTTATACTGGATTGGTATCCTACCGCACGAAATAATGGCTGTGTATTTGCTAAGCATCTGATCTGCGCCATCGCAGATATGGGCTATGAATGTGTGGTTATCGCTCCCAGAGCGATAAGCAGATCCAACCTATCCAGACAGAATAAGGCTCCTTATCATAGAGTGGAATATACGAAGTCAGGGAATGAGATTCAGATCTATATGCCATATTATCTGCATCTGTCTTCCAGGAGACAGACCATGAAGATGTCCATGAATCATCATTATCAGAGTGTCTTACATACCATCCGCAGGGAGAAGCTGTCACCGGATATGGTATACGGACACTTCCTCTATCAGTGTGGTCTGACTGCATCACGGATCGGTAAGAAGCTGGGGATTCCTTCCTACTGTGCCTGCGGGGAGAACAGTCTTCGCTTAAAGCAGGAAGAAGGACCTTACGGTACAGGACTGAGATACGCCGGGTGGAGACAGATCGCCGATGAATTATCAGGGATTATCTCTGTATCCAGCTATAATCGAGACTTATTGTTAGAGAATGGTTTTATCTCTTCCCATATGCCGATTGAGGTATATCCCAATGGAGTGGATGAGAGCATCTTCCGTCCCTTAAATAAGAAGAAATGCAGAGAGAAGCTAGGATTTCCTCAGGATAAGTTCATCATGGCCTTTACAGGGGCTTTTACCGCGCGGAAAGGTATGGCTGTACTGAATGAGGCGCTACAGAATTGTCCGGATGTCTATGCTGTATTCCTGGGACAGGGACCGATTCAGCCGGATTGTGATCATATCCTTTACAGCGGCCGTGTAAATAATAAGAAGGTACCGATTTACCTGAACACGGCCGATGTCTTTGTCCTCCCTACCAAGGGAGAGGGATGCTGTAATGCCATCGTGGAGGCACTCTCCTGCGGACTACCGGTCATATCCTCAGATCTTCCTTATAATGACGACATCCTGGATGAGACCAATTCCATTCGGGTGGATGTGGAGGATGCAGAGCAGATCCGACAGGCCATCCTTCGCTTAAAGGATGAGGAAGCATTAAGAAGAGAATTAGCAACCGGAGCGAAGAAGTCCGGAGCTGAGATGAATATTCATCAGAGAGCAGAACATATTATTAGATTTATGGAGAAGAACGCATGCTGTTATTAGATGGAGCCAAGCTGGCTATCTACGGTATATTTTTGAATTATTATTGCTATTATATTTTAAGAGGTGCCTTTATCCCCCATGGTACGATGATCTTTCTGGGCATCGCTTCCATATGTATCCTCTTCAGTATCCTTGGTCATGACGGGGGCAGGATCTATATCGGAAAAGAGCTTACCATGTGGGGAGTCTATGGCTTGCTTGCCTTTGGCTTATCCTTCACCTTCAGCAATATGAATCAGTCCGCCTTAATGAGTGATATTTTTAAATATTTTCAGCGCTTACTATTGATTTTTATTATCTCTTATATCTGTGAAAAGGAAGGATCCATACGATTTGGTCTACGAGCCCTAGTTGTTTCAGCCGTAGGATGTACAATCGCAGTTTTCAGTACCCTGGGTAGTTATCAATTAAAGCTGGATATCACGACGGGGGCAAATATCAGTACAAACGATGTAGGTGCCTTGATGGCTTTTGGTATCATTGCGATTTTGCTTTATGGTGGGCATGATGATCGGCAGAGTCCGGTGCTCATCAGTGCCTTAAAGCTAGCCATAGCAATTGGCTGTACTTGCGTAATCTTTCTGGCTGGTTCCAGGAAGAGTATCTATGCAGTCATCATCTTCCTCGCTATCGTTATCGTCTTTTGTGGATTGGATTTCTTCCGTAATCTGACACCGGTCAGGTTATTCTGTCTGATTGCCATATTTGCCATTGCCATCTTCTTTATCTATCAATATCTGTGGCAGTATGTGGAGGATACCAATCTCTATGTTCGTATGTTTGGACGAGGAGCGGAGGCAGCTGCCGCATCCAATGAATCACGAGTTGGACTCTATATCACGGCCTTACAGGAATTTATCAAGCATCCTCTGGTCGGTCTTGGATTTAACAACTTTGTGAATTATCATGGTAATTATACCCATTCCACTTATGTAGAGCCTCTGGCATGCTCCGGTATCGTTGGTTTACTCTATCTGATTCCTTATGGAAGAATGTTCTCGAATCAGTTGCGTATCATCGGATCCTATCCGAATGGTTCTTATGAACGAACCTGGCAGAAGAGTATCATGGCCTTCTTTGTCGCCTTTGCCTTCGTCGGTATCGGTATCCCTTATCTCTATAAGGATATCCCATGTATCTTACTGGGTATGTTCCTGGCTTCCCAGGAGCTGGCCTTTACAGAACTTTATTATAGTTAGGAAGTGTGTGATTGATATGGGTCAAAAGAAGTTATTATATATCATGAAGTATGCCATCGACGAGGACTTTAATCTCAAGATGAAGTTTGATGGACAGTTAAAGGCCTTCGAGCATATGGGATATCAGGTCTACTATATCGGATATGACAGAAAGTATTTCTATCTGATTCGTGGGGAGAAGAAGAGGATTATCGGTAAGACACATTTTTCCCTGCCCTCTTATATCCATACCTTCTTCTTTATCGAGCAGAATCGTCTGATCATGAAGCTGATGAAGCGTATGAAGTTTGACTATGTTTACTGGAGATCTGCTCCATGTTGGTACAGCACCTATAAAGCGGCTGCCTGTATTAAGAAATATGATAGTAAGCTGATTTATGAATTTCCGACCTTTTTGAAAACCAAGGAGAAGGCCTTAAGTCGATTAAGGGCTTTGTTTGGATTCTATGCGGCCATATGGCAGAAGAAGGTCGATAAAAAAGTTGATTGCTTTGTCATGATCGGAGAAGATGCCGGTGGGCAATACAAGGGTAAGCCGGCGGTAAATATCGAGAATGGTATCAATGTGGAAGAGATTCCCGTTCGTCACTTCACTCCGGATCCGGAGAAAATCCATCTCCTGGCTCTGGCTTCCATGAGTTACTGGCATGGTTACGATAAAATGATTCGTTCCATTGCGGAATATAAAGGGGATACTAAGGTGATTTTTCATATGGTTGGAGGAAATAGCGGTGGTTCTCTGGAGGATTGGAAGCAGTTAGCCCAGGAATTAGATGTGACAGATCGTGTGATCTTCCATGGACAGATGTCCGGGAAAAACTTGGATTCCATGTTTGATCTCTGTGACCTGGGAATTAATTCTCTGGCACTCTGTCGTAAGAATCTATATAGTGCATCGGAGTTAAAAGCCAGAGAGTATGCAGTCCGAGGCCTTCCTTTTGTGAGAGGTGTGGATGATGCTATCTTAGATCAGGCAGCCGAAGACCAGGTGTATTGGATGAAATTACCTAATGACGAATCTATCCCTGATCTGCAGACGATCATCGATTTTGCCTACCGGATGAGAGAGAATCCATCGATCGCAGATCATCTGCATCGCTTTGCAGAAAAGTATATGACCTGGGAAGCCCAGTATCAGAAAGTATTTGAACAGCTTAGCCCGGAATGAAAAACGGATCGGAAGATAGATAAGAGAAAGAGATCGAATCGAAAGATAGAAAAAAGAGATTGGAAGACAGATAGGATGAAGGAGTGAAGAGAAGATGCAATTTAGAGACCTGAAAGCCCAGTATGCGGCCTTGAAGCCGGACATTGATGCAGGTATCCAGGAGGTTCTGGACAGCTGTGGCTTTATTTTAGGACAGAAAGTATCAGAATTAGAAGATAGATTAGCAGCATATGTGGGTAGAAAGCACTGTATCGCCTGTGCGAATGGAACGGAAGCCTTACAGTTATCCCTGATGGCCATGGACATCGGACCGGGAGATGCGGTCTTTACCTCTGATTTCACCTACTTTGCATCGGCAGGATGTGCCTCCATCATCGGAGCAACTCCGATTCTGGTGGATATCGATCTCGCTACCTTTAATATGGATCCGGATGCTCTGGAAGAAGCCATTCAGCGAGTAATCACTGAAGGAAGATTACAACCAAAGGTGATCATTCCGGTAGATCTCTTCGGACTTCCGGCAGATTATGATCGCATTCTTCCTATCGCGAAGAAGTACGGATTAAAAATCTTAGAAGATGGCGCCCAGGGCTTTGGCGGTCATATCCGTGGTCAGAGGGCCTGTTCCTTTGGAGATATATCCGCTACCTCCTTCTTCCCGGCCAAGCCTTTAGGCTGTTACGGAGATGGTGGAGCTATCTTTACTGACGAGGATGCCATGGATGCCAGATTACGTTCCTTACGCGCCTCCGGTAAATCCCCTGTGGATAAATACGATAACAGAGAGATTGGTATGAATTCCCGTCTGGATGCCATCCAGGCAGCGGTCTTACTTCCCAAGTTAAAAGCCTTTGCAGACTATGAATTAGTTGATGTGAATCAGGTTGCCGATCGTTACACACAGGCTCTCAAGGATAAGGTTGTAATTCCGACCATTCCGGAAGGCTTTTATTCCAGCTGGGCCCAATATACGATCTTAGTGGAGAGTCCGGAGCAGAGGAGCAAGATTCAGGCCAGATTAAAAGAGAAAGAGATCCCGTCCATGATCTATTATCCTCGCGGCTTACATCAGCAGGAAGCCTATCGAGATATGGATCTGTCGGATGAATTATATCCGAATACTATAGAAGCAACGAAACGCTGTCTGAGTCTTCCGATTCATCCTTATATGACCGAGGAAGATCAGCAGCTTATCATAGAAACCTTACAGGAGGCCTTATAATGTCGGAAGGCTATTTTGTTCATGAATCCAGTGTGATCGATGAGGATGTCATCATCGGTCCGGGAACGAAAATCTGGCATTTCTGCCATGTACAGTCCGGAGCCCGCATCGGAGCAAGATGCTCCTTCGGGCAGAATGTGAATATCAGTAATCGTGTCATCGTGGGAGATGGCTGTAAGGTGCAGAATAATGTATCTCTTTACGAAGGCGTGGAGCTAGAAGATTACGTCTTCTGTGGGCCATCCTGTGTCTTTACCAACGACCTGACGCCCCGTGCAAAGTATCCCAAGGGAAGTGCCGGTTATAAGAAGACCCTTGTGAAGGAGGGTGCATCCATCGGAGCAAATGCAACAGTAGTATGTGGACATACCATCGGCAAATGGGCCTTAATCGGCGCCGGCGCAGTGGTAGCCTCGGATGTACCGGATTATGCTCTCATGCTGGGGGTACCGGCCAGAGTGCATGGCTATGTCTGTGAGTGTGGCAATCGTCTGGACTTTAAAGAGGAGCAAGTGTGTCACTGTTCCGAGTGTCAGCGAGTCTATCAGAAGAAGGAAGATCGTGTCCTTGAGATAATTGGAGAAGAAATCAATGAACTTTAATGATATATACAGAGGCTTGATATCAGGTACCGAAAAGCTTGCCTTAGTGGGACTGGGCTATGTCGGTATGCCGATCGCTGTAGAGTTCGCCAAGCATGTGAATGTCATCGGCTTCGATATCAATGAGAAGAGAATTAATGAATATAAGAATGGAATCGATTCAACCAATGAGATTGGTTCTGAGATTAGTAAGACGACGGTAGAGTTCACATCGGATCCTGCCAGACTGCAGGAGGCCAGATTTATCATCGTGGCCGTACCTACCCCGGTCAATGACGATAACAGCCCCAATCTGGGACCGGTAGAAGGAGCTTCCCGAACCGTGGGACAGAACTTAACTCCAGGTTCCATCGTCGTTTTTGAATCTACCGTATATCCGGGAGTCACAGAGGATATCTGCGTACCCATCATCGAGGCAGAGTCCGGATTAAAGTGCGGCATCGACTGGAAGATCGGCTATTCTCCTGAGCGCATCAATCCGGGAGATAAGGTACATACCTTGACTAATATTACCAAGGTGGTATCCGGTATGGATGAGGAATCCCGGAATGAGATCAAGAAGGTATACGATATCGTCATTAAGGCCGGCACATTTCCGGTGTCCACCATCAAGACGGCGGAAGCGGTCAAGGTCGTAGAGAATAGCCAGAGAGATATCAATATCGCCTTTATGAATGAGATTGCCATCATGTGTGATAAGATGGGTATCGATACCATCGAAGTCCTCGATGGAATGAATACCAAGTGGAATGCGCTGGGCTTTAAACCAGGCTTAGTCGGCGGTCACTGTATCGGTGTGGATCCTTATTATCTGACCAATGCAGCGGAGAAGCTGGGCTATCATAGCCAGATTATCTTAAACGGACGAAAAGTCAACGACAGCATGGGTGCTTTTGTGGCGGATGCGGCCATCAAGGAGATGATCGAGGCAGGTATGGCACCTAAGAAGGCAACCATCGTGATTCTTGGTATTACATTTAAGGAGAACTGCCCGGATACCCGTAACAGCAAGGTGGTCGATGTAATCAATCGCCTGAAGGAGTTCGACATCCAGCCGATTGTCACCGATGACTGGGCCGATCCGGAGATCGCCAGACAGGAGTATGGTGTGGAACTGGTTCCTTATGACCAGATACCCAGGGCAGACTGTGTCATCGTAGCAGTCGGCCATAAAGAGTATCGCTCCATGTCCATGATGAAGCTGAAGAAGTTATATAAAGAAGAATTAGCAGACGAAGAAAAGATATTGATCGATGTGAAGAGCTTGTACCGCATGGATGAATTGAAAGCCTCCGGTATGAGATTTTGGAGATTATAAGATGAAATACGCATTAATCGGTTGCGGTCGTATCGCAACCAATCATATCAAAGCAGTGATAAATAATAAGTTGGAATTCGTAGCGGTCTGTGATGTCCTGCCACAAGCCATGGAAAGCCTTTTAGCCAAGCATGGTTTGGAAAAGGATAACAGCATTGCACGTTATACCGATTACAAGCAGATGATTGAGGAAAATGAGATCGAGCTCATCAGTATTGCAACGGAAAGCGGAGTCCATGCAGAGATTGCCCTCTACTGTATCGATCATGGCATCCATCTGATCATCGAGAAACCTATCGCCATGAGTATCGCCGATGCCGATGAAATCATCGCACGTTCCCAGGCTAAGGGTGTCAAGGTGTCCGCCTGCCATCAGAATCGATTCAACATCTCCGTGCAGGAGATGCGAAAAGCCTTGGAGGCTGGTAGATTCGGTAAGCTCTCTCACGGCAGTATCCATGTAAGATGGAACCGCAATCAGTCCTATTATGCTCAGGCCCCATGGAGAGGAAAGTGGGCTTCTGACGGTGGCTCTCTTATGAATCAATGTATCCATGGTATCGATCTCTTACGCTGGATGTTAGGCGGAGAGGTGGAAGAAGTCTACGGTGCTACCCGCCAGCAGTACCACTCCTATCTGGAAGCAGAAGATATCGGTATGGCTGTGGTGAAGTTTAAAAACGGTACTATCGGTACCATCGAGGGCACGGTAAATGTCTATCCGCAGAATCTGGAGGAGACCCTCTACCTCTTCGGAGAAAAGGGTACGGTCAAGCTGGGCGGTAAATCCTGTAATAATATCGATGTCTGGAACTTCGCCGATGAGACAGAAGAAGACCAGAAGAATAAAGGTTTAGAAGAAGCCACCAGTAATGTCTATGGCAATGGTCATACCAGTTTATTTGCTGATGTGATTGATGCCATTCAGAAAGATAGAGAGCCTTATGTCAGTGCAGTGGACGGCAGAAATGCCCTGGAGATGGTACTGTCCATCTATAAGAGCCAGAAGACCGGCCTGCCGATCAAGCTTCCTTTAAAGGACTTCTCAAGTACTGATATGGCCGGGGAATTCGATTCCTAAGTTTACTTAGAACAGAGAACAGGATTGGTACGATTGTGAAGATAAATATATTTGAATCCGATGCTTGTTAAGAATGGTGGTAGGTTATATTGAGCGCAATTTATACTTATTTATATTATTTCCCGATTCCTGCTTGGACGACCATACTTATCTTATCCTGGCTATTATATCTGGCATATCGACTGCTTGGAGAGGCTTATGATAAGAAAGAGATAGAGAAAAATAGGGCAATAGCGATTTTTTTGCTGATTGCCTACTCTATGTTACTTATGTATATGACCTTCTTAGGCAGACGATCTATGGGTTATGTTCAATCAAACTATGAGATAGGCTGGTCCTATCGCAGGGCATTCTTAGCTGGAGAGAGGGATTTGCAGGAAGAGATTCTGCTGAATATCCTGATATTCCTTCCCTTGGGCAGTCTCTGCGTCTTAGCAAGAAAGCACTTTCGTCTAATCATTTCTGTCCTCTATGGATGTGCCCTGTCTTGTATGATTGAATACTTTCAATTGTATTTATGTCGTGGCACATCGGAATATGACGATATTATAAGTAATACTTTGGGTACGATCATCGGCAGTGTCATCACACTGATCGTGGTGGAAGGATTAAAATTATGGAGAAAAAACCGACAAAGGTCTTAAGAATATTGGCTGACTTTAATAAGGGCGGCATACAGTCAGAGGTCATGAATCCTGCCAGACTTCTCCCCAAGGAAGAAGTACAGTTTGATGCCATGCTTTTATCGGATAAGAAAGGATATTATGAGAAGGAATTCCGTAGATATGGTAAGATCTATCGGCTTCCTATCAAGAGAAAGAAGACCAAGCTGGGACGCTTTCTCTCCTTATATACTAATTATGGCTATGTCAAGCGGGAGATGATCAAGTTCTTCAAGGATCATCCGGATTACGATGCAGTGCATTGTCATCATCTGATCTATAATGCCCCTTGTATCCTGGCGGCGAAGAAAGCGGGCATCCCGGTACGTATCGCCCACTGTGCAGTGGATCGGCCCAAAGGCGCCTTTAAAGATCGTACTTATCTTACCTTGCATCTGAAACACTGTGCTGCCATCCTTCGCAAGCACGCCACCCACTGCTTTGGGGTAACCAGGAGTGCGGTGGAGTATCTATGTGGGGAAGGGCATGGTATCGTCATGAAGAATCCAACTTTAGATATGGTCAAGTTTAACCCGAATCTCTATCAGGAGCTTAAGGGAGACGGTCAGATTCATCTTCTCATGGTGGGCAGCTATGGTAATCGTAAGAATCAGAAGTTCGCCCTTGAGATATTAAAAGAACTTCTGCGAGATTACCCGGATAGTACCGCAACCTTTATCGGTTATGCCGGAACCAACTCGGATTATTATCTGCCGGATATGAAGAAGTACGTGAGTGAGCATGGCATGGAAGGAAATGTACGCTTCCTACCACAGGATGCCGACATCCCGCTGGAGATGGCCAAGGCCACCCTCCTCTTAATCCCATCCTTACAGGAAGGCCTGCCCAATGTAGCCCTGGAAGCCCAGGCTATGGGTTTATCCTGCTTCGTCTCCACAGACGTCTCTGAAGAATGTAACTGTGGTTTATGTCATTTCTATCCATTGAGTGACGGACCGACAGGATGGAAGAAGCATATCTTAGACTATGTAGCTGAGTATGGCTATGATCGACATCTCATTGATATGAGTGCATGGGATAATAAGAAGATCAGCCAGGAGTATCTGGAGTACTGGCGCGGAAAACCCATGCAGATCGAGCATTCTTGATAGAAAGCATTTTCATAATCAAGTTGACAGAAAATATATGACAGATAATATTTCTATGTAGAATATTTAATATAAAAACAGTAAAACTATTCATAAGGATAGGAGTAAATCATATGTTAGTATCCTTTCTCGTACCCGTATATAATACAGAGAAGTATCTGAGAGAATGTATCGAATCCTTGCTCATACAGAAAGGCGCTCCCTTCGAGATCGTCCTCTTGGATGATGGTTCCACAGACTCCTCTTCCATGATCTGTGATCAATATGCCGACCGATATCCGGATCTGGTTCGTGTCATACATAAGGAGAACCAAGGTCTTCTCATGACCAGAAGACGAGGATTCACAGAAGCCAGGGGGGACTGGTTTCTTTGTGTGGATTCCGATGACTATGTCTCTGAGGAATTGTTGGAGACGGTCGTAGAGACGATCGAGTCCGATTCTGCCCTGGACATGGTCATGTATAACTATGTCTATGCGGATGATCAGGGCCATCTCACCCCATCCCGATTAGATTGGGATAGTAGAGTGTTCGAAGGTAAAGGGAAGAGAGAGTTATATAAAAGACGTCTTCTGACCACCAGTATTAATAATATGTGGCTTCGTGCCATCCGAAGAGATATCCTGGACTTTGATACCGATTACTCCAAAATGGGAATACGTAACATGTGCGAAGATGCCGTACAGTGTCTCCCACTCTATACCCATGCAAAAAAGATAAAATACATCAAGAAAGAACTATATTTTTATCGAAAGAATCAGGATAGTATTACTGCTGGTGTCACCCTGGCCACCTGGCAGGCGATTCATCGCTCCTTTCGGATCACAGAAACTTATCTTGATCGTTGGGGGGTCAAGGAGAAACTAAAGTCTCAGTTTTACACCAAGGAAATGGAAGAAATCTGTAACTGCAGCCGTTGGCTCTTGAGACAAAAGGAAGAGGAACTTTCTTCTTCTTATGCGGAGCTCTTGCTTCTGCTAAAGGAAGACAGTCATTTTGAGACATGTATGCAGTATTTCAACAGGAACTACTGTAGTAGCAGATATAGCAGATTATCTACGCCTGTCCTTGTAAAATTAATTCGTTATAATAATGTGAGAGGGCTTCGATGCCTTCTGGCCCTTGAAAGTATGTTAAGAGGAAAAAAATAATGTTTTTTAGTGTTCTGATCCCAGTATATAATACTTCCCCCTATCTGAGAGATTGCATGGAGTCTGTCTTAGGTCAGACGGAAAAGGATTACGAGATTATCTTGCTGGATGACGGATCTACGGACCAAAGTGGTGAAATCTGTGACCAGTATGCGCAGCAGTATCCATGTGTTCGTGCCATACATAAGGAGAATGAAGGCCTTCTGATGACACGAAGACGCGGCTTCCGGGAAGCGCAGGGCGCTTATCTGATCTGTCTGGATTCTGATGATCAACTGTATGATTCCCAGGCACTATCGAAGCTTCGCTCCATGATCGAAGAGAAGCACTGTGATCTGGTCCAGTTTAATTATGTGACCGGCAGTCAGGTAGACGCGGCAGATATCAAAGAAATTAAAACCTGGGGACAGGAAGATGGCTATCTCTGTGACAGTGAGGAAAGCAAGAGGGAAGTCTATCATAAGTTACTCTATGGTAAGTTTATGAATAATCTCTGGTCCAAAGCCATCTCCCGCTCTTTACTTGATATCGATACCGATTATTCCCCATGGGATAAAACACTTTATAGAAGTCAGGGGGAGGATGCATTACAGAATCTTGCCATCTTAGATCAAGCCAAATGTATCGGCTATATCGATGCGCCACTTTACTTTTATCGCAGTAATCCGGACAGTATCTCTAATAATGTTGACTGGAATTATTATGCGGCCTATCGCACCCTTTATCTCAGACAGAATCATTACATCAAGAAGTGGCAGATCGATGGAGAGCATAGGGCTCTGATCCGGACCCACAGAATCAACATGATCATGTCCCTTCTGATTAATGGCTATCATTCGGAGCAGAGAGAAGAATGGCTGGCCTATCTGAAGGAGGTATCCGAGGATCCTTTCTATAAGAAGCTCTTACGGAAAAAGGATAAGACCGTATTATTTAACCGAATCGTCTATGGGCAGATCTTAAGACAGGATACCAAGGCCATGCTAGTAACCATAAAAACCTTTAAAAGCATATCAGCATGCAAAAAAACGATAATCGGGAGGATAAAGAGAAGATGAGACCATCCGTTAGTGTCATTGTTCCGATTTATAATATAGAGAAATATCTCTTAGAGTGTTTAGAGAGTATCGCAGCTCAGACCTTAGATCACATCCAGGTGCTTCTGATCGATGATGGCTCACAGGACCGCTCCGGAGAGATCTGTAAAGAATTTATAAAGACGCATCCAAACTTCGAATATTACCATAAGGAAAATGGGGGAACTGCCTCCGCACGTAATGTTGGTTTAGAGCATGCGACAGGAGAATATATCGGTTTCGTGGATTCCGATGACTGGATCGAGGCAGATATGTATGAGAAGATGTATAGCGCTGCTAAGGAGAACCATGCCGATATCTTATACTGCATCATGCCGGGACTGACGGACTATGTCCTCCTGGATAGCGGAAGCTATGAGAAAGAAGAAATCATATCTTACATCTATCCGCAGATTTTACCGCATGTCATCTCTACCGGGACCTTCCGAACCGTCGACTGGGGAAATTGGTCCCGCTTATATCGGGGAGATATCATCCGGGCTCATGGAATCCGCTTTTATGAGAAGAGCAGACGATGCGAGGACTTTGCTTTTGCGGTAGAGTGTACCTTATATGCGAATCGTTACACTGTCATCGATGAAGGAGAATTATACCATTATCGACCGAATGAGAACTCCAAGTCCAGATCTTATACCAAGAACATGTGGAAGTCCATTCGGGCTCTGATGAAGTATATGATAAAGATGACGAATAACTATGAAGAGTACGACTTCACCCAGGCCATGCAGACCTGCGTCTTCTACTTCTGTACCTCTGTCATCCGCAACGAATTGCGTGCCAATCCGAAGAAGGTGCAGATAAAGAAAATAAACCAGGTCATCCAGGATCCTGTCTGCAGGAAAGCCCTGGAAGTAACCAGTCCGAAGGGCATGAATAAGGAGTATCAGAATCTCTATCGGCTCATGCAAAAAGGAAATGGAGCCCATTTAAGAAGATATCTGGTCCACTTATCTTACAGAAAGAAATACCTGGCTCCTATCTTAAGTAGTCTGGTTAAAAATAAATGGATCAAAAAGATATATACAAAGATTCGCAGAGCTTAGAGGTAAAGACAATGATTAGTGTGATCATCCCGGTTTATAATGTGGAAGCATATCTGAAAGAATGTGTGGATAGTGTATTAGCCCAGACCTATAGGGATTATGAGATTATCTTAGTAGATGATGGAGCGACGGATCGCAGTGGACAGATCTGCGATGACTATGCTAATCGAGATAGTAGAATACAGGTGATTCATCAGGAAAATGGGGGCTTATCGGCAGCAAGAAATACAGGTTTAGAGCATTCTCTTGGTGATTATATCTACTTTTTAGATAGTGATGATTATATTGAAAAAGAAACTTTAGAAAGTTTGGTTCACTGTATTAAGGCTGAAAATCCTGATTTTATATTCTTCGATGGCTATAATTTTTTTGATGGATGCGAAGAGGATGATAATATTTCTAATTTTATTCGTACTACTTTTTATGAGCCAAAATCAGGAAGAGCGATGCTTCTGCAATTATTGAAAAATGGTGAATACAGAACACCAGTGCAACTTTTGTTTTTTAAAGCAGATTATTTAAAAGAAAATGATCTCTCATTTTATCCGGGAATTTTACATGAAGATGAACTATTCACCTTTTTAGTATTTAATGCAGATGGGAAGTGTAGTCATGTCCATAAGCAATTATATGCCAGACGTGTGCGACCAGGATCCATTATGACCGGATCGAAGTGGCGTAAAAGAATTGAGAGTTTCTTTCAGATTTATCATGAATTAGAAAAGCTTTATGTTTCCGGAAAAGTCAAAGGTCAGGCCGCAAATCTGTATATGGTACGTACTGCAAAGTGGATTATAGGAAAGTATCCCTTATTAGATTCAGATGATCAAAACGATATGATGGCGCAATATAATAAATTCAAAAAAAATGTCCTATCACATAATGGATATGGCGATATGAAACTAAAGATAAAGTGCTCGAGTGGATTATTGAATTATTATTACAGAGGACAATATAAATGGATGAGGCGTCTAGGTAAGGAATAAAATAGAGTTATGGATAAAATTTATATTATTATACCTGTATATAATGTTGAGGTATATATTAATCGGTGTTTACAAAGTGTTTTGAATCAAACATATGACAATTATGAAGTTATATTAATTGATGATGGCTCCACAGATAATTCCGGAAATATTTGTGATGAATATCAAAAAAAGCAAGATAATATCATAGTTATTCATAAGGAAAATGGGGGATTATCTGCAGCAAGGAATACAGGAATTGATTATGTAATGAATCTTAAGAATGAGAATTCCTGGATTACATTTATCGATAGCGATGATCATATTCATCCTAAATATTTGGAATATTTATATTATGCAGCTGATAAATCTGATGCTAATATAAGTTGTTGTTATTATATAAGAACGGAACAACATAAAGAATATAAAGATATTAATAAGTTCACGTATTGTATGTTTACGCCGGAGGAGTTCTGGTTAAAAGATAGAACAAATGCGACACTTGCCTGGGGAAAATTATATCGCACAAATTTATTTACATCAGTTCGATATCCTAAAGGAAAGATTCATGAAGATGAATTTACAACCTATAAGTTGCTTTTTAATGAATCAAGTATTGCTTTTGTTTCTGAGCCACTGTATTTTTATTGGATTAATATGGATGGGATTACTAAAAAGGAATGGAATCCCGCCAGATTAAATGCATTGGAAGCCTTTGAGGAGCAAATTGTTTACTTTAAAGATAATGGACATAAGTTAGCCTATGGTAAGTCTTATGAAGCACTATGTGAAACATGTATTCTTTCAATCAGATATACAGAGGCTCTGGCACCAAAATATAATAATTTGAAAAAGCTTTTAAGAAAGAGATTAAAGAATTACTTATTAGGATATGGGAAAGAATTTGGTTATCGAAAAGCCATATCATTATGGTTTTACTGTAGAGTACGAAAACCATTGAATCGTGTACTGCAAAATGAAAGTATCATAAAGTTTTTGAAAAGAAGAATAAAGAAGGTAATCAAAAGATTTGTATGAAAAAAAAATTAATTTTTTTTATAGATTCCCTTGGTGGTGGGGGAGCAGAGAGAGTTGTCTCTGTTATATCAAATGAATTAGTGTATCGAGGATATTCCGTAGATATCGTAATGATGAATAAAAGACAGATATCATATAAGATAAATCCTAAGGTGAATTTGATCTTTGCGGAAGATATGAAAGTATCTTCAGTCTATGGAAGATTAACACAGAACATTTTCAAAATATGGAGTAAGGTTCGCTTCAGAATCTATATTCCTTTGCTACGGAGACTGGGATACTGGAAATATCCCAAAGCGAATGAAACAAGCTTTTATTTTTATGCCACCTATGCCATGCCATATAGAGAGTACTTAAAGAGAAATCCAGGTGCCACTGCATTTGGATTCTTAATTCGTTCAAATATTTCATTACTGTATGCGGCAAAAGGGACGAAAGTAGAAACCGTCTTCTGTGAGCGTAATAATCCCATCAGACCGGATATGCCGGTAAATATCATGAAGCTCCGAGATAAGATATACAGCAGATGTCATAGAGCAGTCTTTCAGACAGAAGACGAAAGAGCTTATTATAAAAAACTCCGATGCCTAACTAGTGTGATTCCTAATCCGATCAAGGAGAACCTGCCGGATCGATATGAGGGTCAGAGACGTCATGAAGTCGTGAATTTCTGTCGCTTAAATAAACAGAAGAATATCCCATTATTAATCGATGCCTTTGAAAAAATTCTGGTGGATTATCCTGATTATACCTTACGGATCTATGGGAATGGTGAGGAAAAAGATAAGATTCAGGAATATATTAAGAAGAAACATATGGAATCCTCTGTGATTCTGGAAGAATTCAAGAAGAACATCCATGATCTCATCCGAGATGCAGCCATGTTTGTCTCTACTTCCGACTTCGAAGGCTTATCGAATTCTATGCTTGAAGCGATGGCAATCGGCCTACCTTGCCTATGCACGGACTGCGCCGGCGGCGGGGCCAGGATGATGATTCAGGATCACCAGAATGGAATTCTGGTGCCGGTTGGTGATGTGGAAGCTGTCTATCAGGGGATGAAGGAAATCCTGGATGATAACAGTTTAGCGGAACAGTTATCAAAGGAAGCTTCTAAGATTAAGGAAGAACTTAACATTCAGCGCATTACAGATGAATGGGAGAAAATGATATAAAGCAGATTAATCAGAATCAGAAGGAGATTCTGACATAGATAAGTAGGAGAGAAAACGTGGATAATAATTTTAAGACAGTGATTAAGCCCAAGACAGGATGGCGAGATATCAATTTTATAGAATTATGGGCTTATCGAGATTTGATTCTCTTGTTTGTAAAAAGAGACTTTGTCACCAAGTATAAGCAGACGATTTTAGGTCCGGCCTGGTTATTTATTACACCGATTATCAGTACATTTATATCGACATTTGTATTTGGTACGATCGCAGAGATTCCATCGGATGGTGTGCCATACTTTTTATTTTATATGTGTGGTAATACGGCCTGGGCTTATTTTTCAAGCTGTGTAACGTCGACTTCGTCAACCTTCACAGGAAATGCTGCGATCTTTGGTAAAGTATATTTTCCAAGGCTGGTTATGCCCATATCTACCGTAATAACAGGTTTGCTGAACTTATTTATCCAATTTGCGCTGTTTATGGGATTTTGGATTTATTTTATGTTGAATGGTGCTCAAATCACGATAACATGGATGGCAATACTATTTCCGATACTTATTCTACAGATGGCCTCCCTCGGTCTGGGAGTTGGAATCATAGTTTCATCCTTGACCACAAAGTACCGTGACTTGACTGTATTAGTAGGATTTGGAGTGAATCTTTGGATGTATGTGACTCCGATTATCTATTCCACAACAAAGCTTCCTTCGAAACTACGCTTTATCATTCAGCTTAATCCGATGACTCCTGTAGTAGAAATCATGAGAAACGGCTTTCTGGGAAGCGGAGAAGTATCCTGGCTTTCCTGGGGGATCAGCTGGTGCGTAACGATTGTTGTTTTAGCTATCGGATTAGTCTTATTTAATAAGATTGAAAAGACATTTATGGATACTGTGTAATCTATGATGTGAGTCAGGATGATCTATAATATTAGATGTGATTGATATTATATGGAGATAAATATGAGCGAAGAATTAATGATAAAAATAGATAATGTATCCAAGCAATATAGATTGGGTGCGATTGGTGGCGGAACTCTCCAGGGAGATATTCAGTCCTGGTGGGCACGCAAGAGAGGTTTGGAAGATCCCAATAGCAAGATTGGTTCTAAAACTTATGCTTATAATGAAAAATTTATGGCACTTAGCGGAGTTTCCTTTGAAGTAAAAAAAGGAGAACGTGTCGGGATAATTGGTCACAACGGTGCAGGCAAGTCCACTCTTCTAAAGTTACTCTCTCGAGTAACAGCGCCTACAGAGGGTGAGATTGGTATGAATGGACGTGTTACCTCCATGCTTGAGGTTGGTACAGGTTTCCATGGCGAACTGACAGGAAGAGAAAATATCTATATGAATGGTGCGATTTTGGGCATGAATAGATCTGAAATTGATGCCAAGATGAATGATATTATCGAATTTTCCGAATGTGGCAAGTTTATTGATACGCCGGTAAAGCGATATTCCTCCGGTATGTTTGTCAAGTTGGCTTTCTCTGTAGCTGCCCATCTGGATTCTGAAATTATGATCATGGATGAAGTACTTGCTGTTGGTGATATGGCATTCCAGAAGAAGTGTCTGGATAAGATGAATGATGTTTCCAGACAGGATGGCAGGACCATACTTTATGTTAGTCATAATATGAATACCATCAAACAATTATGTGACAGATGTGTGGTCTTAGATCATGGTCGTGTTATATTTGATGGAGATGTAGAGGCCGCGATCTCCCTGTATATGGGTAAGAGTGAGGAGTATTCGCAGAGTATCGAAATCACTGAAAATATGCGTGAGAAGGAATTAGCTCCTGAGACACCTCGAATTACTAAGATATATATGGAAAATGAGAGTGGGGAGTACTCTTTGGGTGATAAGGTGGCTTCTCGGATAGCTATAGAGAATCCAGGTGATAAAGCCAGGGATGTTTTGATTCGATTAATTCTAAGCTCTGGTTTTGGGGAGCCGGTAACCATGTCCTCCATAGAGCATCCGATCCATTTGGAGAAGGAATCTAAAGCAGAATATAAACTGGTATTTGACACTTCTAATGTGGTACCGGGACAATACAGTATCACTTATGTAGTCTATGAGGTTGGTGCCTATAATATCGATAAAAATCTGGACGTGCTTCGTGATATTGAAACAATTGTCATAAATGCAGATGAGAATTTTAACCATGGTATGGAATGGAAATCAATATTCTGGGGTAATTTCTCAAATGGTTATCTGGACTGTGTTAAAGTCTGAGAGGCAGCGATTGTCATGAAAAAAAAGATAAAAAAATTACTTACTGCTTCCGGCCTTGGTAAGCACTTATGGCAAAACTTATCAAGTTCCTATCATAATATAAGAAGAAAAATAAAACATGCAATTCAGAAGCAAAAAGATTTTAAGAAATATATTTATCCGGTGATCGGAAAGCATCCGGGGAAGAAAGATGTGTTTCTTGTTATGACACCGACCTACAAAAATTTAGGCGATCATGCAATTGCAAAAGCAGAACTGAAATTCCTTACACAGTGTAATATCAAGTATAAGGAGATCGATTTTGACTTAATGGGAATATTACATAAACATCATAGTTTTAATGTTTTTGGAAATGGAACAGTTCTTATTACAGGTGGTGGATTTATTGGTACTTTATACCCTCACATGCAGGAAATGGTCGAAAATATAATTGAGCAAAATCCTAAGTCTAAAGTAATCATACTTCCAGGCACTTTATATTATGAGCAATCTCCGGAAGGAAATGAATTATTTGAACATAGTAAGATTTTGTTCAGCAAGAATAATGTCAGGAAAGTTTATCTGAGAGAAAAGATATCTTATGAGCTTATTAGCAGAGAAATATCTACTGCTAAACTGATGCCGGATATGGCAATGAGCCTTAATGAATCAAGAAAGGACATTAAACGAAAGGGCTGTTTAATTGTTTTACGTAATGATAAGGAAAAAACTTTAGATGAAGAAAAGATGTCTATAGTTTATGATAAAATAACAAATCTTTTTAATCAGAATGTTCAAGTAACAGATATGCGGCATATATGTGATCTTCCTGTGGCTGATCGAGATACAGTATTAGAAGATAAGTTCAATCAATTCCGTCATGCAGAATTAGTAATTACAGACAGACTTCATGGTATGGTATTCGCTGCGATTACCGGAACACCATGTATCGTATTAAATAGCAAGAGCCATAAAGTAGCAGGCTGTTATGAATGGATCAAACACTTGGATTATATATGCTTTTGTGATAATCCGGAGGATATATGTAGGATTTATGAAGAGATGCCAAAGGGAGAGCATATCTATGATATGACTCCTCTTATTCCTTGGTTTGAAGAAATGAAACATGATTTATTGTCGATTATAAACGCTTAGAAGGGAAAGTAATACAATGTATTCTATGACGATTATCGTTCCGGTATACCGGGTCGAAAAATTCTTACGAAAATGTTTGGATAGTGTTCTGGCTCAAACGATAAAAGATATCGAAGTGATTATCGTTGATGATGGTTCCGATGATAATTCCGGTGCGATTGCCGATGAATATGCTGAAAGATATCCACATATCTCCTGTATTCATAAAGAGAATGGTGGACTTGCATCCGCCAGAAGCAGCGGATTGGAAGTGGCGAGTGGAGAATATATCGCTTTTTTAGATTCCGATGATTGGGTGGATGATTATGCTTATGAAACTCTCTATCGCATCGCAACAGAGCATAACAAACCGGACATTATTGTCTATCGCTCCCACGGTGAGCGTAATTCATTTCACATCCCTGCCACTGGCTATTATGACCGGGCAGGAATCGAGAAGGAAATCTTACCTTATGTTATGCCCTCCATCAATGCTGACGGGAAGCTACATTATCTGAGATTTTCCAACTGCATGAAGATCTATAAGAGAAGTTTCTTAGAAGAATCCGGCATTTATTATCATGATGGAATTCTGATTATGGAGGATGTCCTCTTTTCTTTAGAATGCATCGACCGAGCGAGATCTTATTATTACACGGACGAGGAACTGTACTATATCACGGAGAATCCGAATTCCTTATCTCGCACTCCTTATAACAGAAATAAAACAGAATCTATGCTAAAGATATCCGAATGTATCCGGGCATATAAAGATAGAAAGCAAGGATACGATTACGGAGATCATATTTACTCTGCCATCTTATTCTTCTTAGAGGAGGGTATCACAAATGAATTAAAAGCGCCGAGTATATGGAAAGCCTATAAAGGAATCCATAAGATTTTAAGCTCCGATGTCTGTAGATGGTATATCCAAGAAGATAAACCAACCGCAGCCGGATGGTATGGAAGAATACAGAAAAATATCGAAACCTTAAATGCCTTTGGCATGATTTATGACTTGAAATATAAATCCAAGTGCAAGAAGACATTTCGTAAAGTAAGAAAGGCTATTTTCAGAAGATAGAAAGCATAAGATAATGAAAAAAAGAAAATTGATCATAACCATCGATACAGAATCAGATGATGGCTGGACCTGGAAGTATGGTGATCCCATTACAACAAAAAATGCAGCCTACATTCCACGATTTCAAGAATTATGTGAGAGATACAGCTTCATTCCAACCTATTTGATCACCTATGAATTCGCCCAGAACCAGGACTTTGTCGATTATATAAAACCAAAACAGCTTGAAGGAAAATGTGAGGTGGGACTACATCCTCATGCCTGGAATATCCCACCATTTTATGAATTGGAGCGACGTACAGATAGAAAACCAGGCTATGTCTTCCTGAAAGAGTACCCAAGAGAGATTATCAGTCAGAAGATTAAGAATCTGAAAGAGGAATATATCAAGCAGTTTGGGTGTGAGCCTAAGTCACACCGTGCTGCCCGTTGGGCCATGAATAATGTGTATTTTGAGGAATTATCCAAGAATGGCATACTCTATGACTGTTCTGTGACGCCTTATATCAACTGGTATCATGCCTACGGATACACGGATGGAAGCACAGGACCTGATTTTTCTGCATGTCCACGAAAGCCTTATAAGGTAAAAAATACGAACATCACAGAAATTCCTATGACCGTATACAAGGATCATCGCTTTGTCTTAAATGAAGGTGGTAACACCAGCAAGAAAAGGAATATCAAGAATTTCATCCGTGCGGTAAAAGGAAAGAAACCACTCTGGCTCAGACCACAAGGGGATAATTTGGAAGATTTACTTTACATCGTGGAGGAAATGAAGAAGAGTAATATAGACTATCTTATGTTTATGCTACATTCTTCCGAGATGATGCCGGGAGGAAGTCCTACATTTGACACGGAGGAAAAGATAGAGAGATTATATGAGGATCTGGAGGTATTATTTGAACAGATTAGCAAGGATTATGAAGGAATCTCTCTGTCGGGATATGGAAGTAAGTTGAACGGAATATAATCATTTGATTAAAAATGTCACATAAAAAAATGATTGTTATGATTCCTATGGGAAGTTTAAATACGTGATATCAATTAATTAAGGCATGATAAAATAGAAGGAATAGTGAAATGAAAAATATATATCTTACTGCACTCACTAATGAGAGATATCTTCCGGGGTGCTTAGCTCTTGTCAAATCCTTAAAAGAAGTGAAAACAAAATACGATATAGCTATTATGATTCCCGAATCTCGAGAAGATATATTAATGTCTAAGTTGTATGAATGGGGAATTATTCAAGCTGGAGTATTTATTTTGACACAACCGGATGTTACATTACCAGAATCTTTAGAAATAAAAGAATATTATTGGAAGGATACTTTTTTTAAGTTACAGGTAGCTGCTTGTACGGATTATGACAAAATTATTTTATTAGATTGTGACCAGATGGTTGTAAAAAATTTAGATCATTTATTTAAAAAAGATAATATGACTGCTACTACTGCTGGGAGGTGCATGCATCCAGGCTGGGTTGATTTGAATTCAGGACTCTTAGTGATCGAACCATCAGAAGAATTATATGATAGATTAATGAAAACGATTGAACCAGCTATCAAGTGGAAATACTCTGAAGGAAAGCATGTTGGTGACCAGGATGTATTTATTATGGCATTTAAAGAATGGAGAAATAAACCGGAATTATATATACCTGAAACTTATAATGTCTTCTTTGGTATGATTAATGCTCTTTGTGACAAAGAGCATGTTACTCCAGATGATTTCTATATGATTCATTTTCCTGGTGCTGTGAAACCATGGGATAAAAGTAATTATCACTGGATTAAAATGATGCTTTCTTATATTATCCATAGGGATGCGAAAAGGTTGGTATATCGGTTGAGGATATGGAGAAAGTATAGACATCTTTGTAATAAATAAGAAAAAATATATAGATAAAATATATAATGTTACATTGCAGTCAGAATAAGAATGGATACAGATATCCATAGAATTATTCTGGTTTACCATAGACAACAGAATTATTATCTGTGAGAGGGAATATTTATTAATGCTGGATTCATCGATTTTGTGTTTTAAAATAGAAACTATCAAAAAAATATCAAAGGATCAATTAGTGGAACTTTATTAAGAGAAGAATTATAATTCCGGTATGTATGTAAAGTTGGCGTTCTTAATATGTCTATGATTCGTAGTTTGTGATTGATGCCTAAGTAAGGGAAAGTTAATTTTCAGTGGCGGTGTAGAAGATATAGCTCATTTTGTTTCGAAAGAATTTTCTTTAAATAATGTCATTGAATTAGCAGACTTAAAAAGACCATATCCAACGACAGAACTGTGTCATATGAAAATAGCATTTTTGATAAGAGAAGATGTATTATATGACATGGGAGAACAGATGGAAATGAAACTTTTATGGGATTTCAAAAAAGAGTTTCAGAGTCTTAAAATGCGTATTGCAATTTTTACAGTCAGCCAGATGGCAGTAAGAATAACATATTATCAGGCGTTTCATGCAAAAGAAGGTTTCAATGAGCAGACGTTTGTAATTGACATCTCTAGATTGTTGCCAGGTAGATATTATTTGGAATTAATTACAGATATTGCAGGTATGCTAGTGAAACACGACGTGCTGGACAGGGACGTTATTGCTTTCGAGATACAAGCTACTGAAGAGAAAAAAGTCTTTCGCGCTGCGAATGCTTCTTGGGGATATTATGAACTTCCAGAAACTATATGTAAGTAGTTTAGAGATGCAGAAATTAAAGAATACTATATAGATGGTATATAAGCTGATTAAATTTAAAAGATGATTGAAGAGGTAAGCTAATGAATTTATTACAAGAAGATTTTCAAAGGTATCCAGAAGGAGTTAATCCACCAAAATTTTGGATTTATTATCGTAAACAAAGAGAAAGTCGATTAAGATGTATTAGAAGATTTTATCGACGTAGATTTTATAGAGAGTGTAAGAAAAACTTAATTGAGATTGGAACACCAAATATCGGTGGAGGTATGTTCATCAATCATCCATACTTAATCACGATTAATAAAGATGCTGTTTTAGGAAGAAATATTAATATTCATAAAGGAGTGACGATTGGCCAGGAAAATAGAGGATCACGTAAAGGTGCACCAGTGATAGGTGATAATGTGTGGATAGGGGTTAATGCTACAATTGTTGGAAAAATAAATGTTGGAAACGATGTGCTTATTGCACCAAATACCTATGTAAACTGTAATATTCCGGATCATTCTGTTGTATTTGGAAATCCTTGCGTTATTAAACATGCTGATTATGCAACCGAAGGATATATAAATAGAGTTGTCAAATCAGCAGAATCTTAATTATTCCATTTTAAGGAAATCCCTATGATTTCAGAAAAAGATTTGCGTTATGAATCCTTACATGATATCTACCTGTTAGTGGTTATGAGAAATTTAATGCTAAATACAAAGAGAATTTTTCAAGATATGAAAAATTCTTAGTAGATCATAAAATTGTAAAGAGTATTAACGGAGAAAGTATATTAAAAGTTGGCGATACCTTAATTGATAAAGATAGAGTGGCTTACATCGATCGACATAAGGATAAAGTGGTTTCTTCTGATTATTTAATAAGCTTTTGAAGAATAAGAGCTTGTGGAAATTGTATGAAGCCAGACGGAATACAACGAAAAAAGATTAAGAGGAAGTTATGATTATGGGAGTAATTAACATGAAAGACACATATTTAATTTAAATACATCTTAATTTCTCCCTATTGGATCATTTGTTGATATAGATACATTGGGGAGTAATATACTCAATTTCTGGTTATGAGTTAGGGGGAATATTGTGAGTAAAATTCTTGCACTTACTGGTGTTATGGGAAAAAATCAGGGGGTTCTCTTGCAGAACAAATTTCTTTAAATATTGATATAATTAATGGAATGTTTCCAGGTGGCATTAGAGCATTGGTCAGAAAGACTTCTAGTGTTGAGAGATTAACCGGATTGCTTCCAGATGTGGAGTTATGTGTTGGTGAATTAACGAATTTAGATTTTTTGAAGGAATTTTTTTCCGGAGTTTACACGATTATCCATGTGGCGGGTATCCATAATTCGCGCGAAATTGTAAAAGCTGCAATATCGTGTAAAGTTAGGCGCTTAATTCTTGTACACACAACAGGTATCTATTCAAAATATAAAGCCGCAGGTGAAGAATATAGACAGATTGATAAATTTGTTTATAAGGCATGTAAAGATAATAATATTATATTAACTATTTGTCGGCCTACAATGATATATGGGAATATATACGATAACAATGTTGTTAAGTTCACTAAAATGGTTGATAAGTTTCCTGTCATGCCTGTGGTCAATGGAGCAAGATACAAATTGCAACCAGTGCATTATAAGGGTAAACGGTTAAACGTACGTCCCTAGTTACACATCCTGATATTTGAGATAATCTGAGTAAAATTAATTACTCTATCCAAAAAATTAAGTCTCAACTTTTTGGATATCTCTAAGGAGGTTGA